>JAAHTH010000371.1_pt1 | contig 42815 bp, 77 predicted proteins | sample 6116091 | NCBI WGS metagenome assembly JAAHTH01 (sample SAMN13939990, study PRJNA603662) | sponge metagenome | isolation source: marine sponge | host: Mycale hentscheli | place: New Zealand | collected 2006 | reverse complement strand
AAAGAAGAGATGGAGTTAATCCAAAGAAAGGCAATGAATTTAGGTTCACTTTAATTTGACTATTACATTTTAATTATTATATTTACAATATGAACCTCAAAAGTCGGCTCTATCTCTCAGGAGTCTGGTGAAAGCGACATCAAAATTTGGTTCATTTTTAGTTCTTTGAAAATATGGGGGTATTCTGGATTTGACTTGCAGTAATCAAGATTGGTGTAAGCATGTCGTGAAATGATACTATCACGTAAATCTGTGTATTACAACTCTTAAATGGCAACATTTTAGAAAACGCTACCGTAGGTCATTTTGTGACTGAAGGTGCAGCTGTAGTAGCCTAATTAGATTAGGACTAACTACCCATCACAACTAAGACTCCGATATTAGGTTTTGTGATGTCAGACTTTCGGAAACAGACTTAGTATGGCATGGTAGCCAAGTCGAACTACCATCAATGTCGTTGAGCATTGTTATAAAACTCAAATATTTTGGTGGGTTAGAAAACCCAACCCTAAACATGTAGAAGACGTTAGTAACGTAATGCAGGACGAGGGTTCGAACCCCTCCGCCTCCACAAAAGTGTTTCCTTGTTTAGAAAAATAAGGTGGTGGAAACCAATGGTTTTAACATAAGTTTTAACCATTCGGCCCCATGAAGACCCATAGTGATATGGGTCTTTTTTGGTTTTATAGATATTTATTATCAAATAACAATACAAAAAAAACAAAAAAAATGGAAAATGTATTTGAAAAAGTAAAAGGTTTTTTTAAAGGAATAACAGATTTAATGTTCGCGTTTTTAACTGTAGGAATTTTAGTACAAGTACTCTTCGGAGGACCAGTATTTGGAATGGATGTAGTTGGAAACGTTGTGACTTTAATTGAGTCTTTAGGTAATTCTGGATTTGTAGGTTTGCTAGCCGTAGTGGTATTAGTCAATCTATTAAATAAGAAATAAGTTTTTTAAAATATATGCATATTTAACGGAAGGCCCACAGAAATGTGGGTCTTTTTTTTTACATAGGATATTTATTAATGTGAGGATAAGAAGAATCATACGGGAAGAAATGGGTAACTTTGATTGGGTCAATGAAATTAAACCCAGTTTTGTCGATTTTATAAAACAATACTACTCGACAAACGGAGAATATAGAGTATTGATTGATAGTATTAGTATGGAAAAACAACTAATAATGATGGATAAATTATACGACCACGGATTCAGTTGGAGAGGTGGTCACGGAAGATACGACACGTCAAGACTTAAAATACCATTGTTATATTTAGACACCAAGTCCATGACTCTTGCGTGGGACGAACTACCCTCTACGTATGCTGACTTAACCCATAACCACTTTTTAGATGACGAAGACAAAGAATCAACTGAAATACCAACTGAAATACCAAAAGAAGACTTTTTTACGGCTTTGGGTATGGGTGTTAATGGTGTAAACGAATCGGAAGAAATAGATGGTCTAGAATGGATAAGAGATGTTAAACCAAGACCACCCTTAAAAGTCGGTACTTGTTTAAATTTTAAACACTCAGAAGAAGAAGAGGAATGGAGAGAAGATGAATACGGTAATATGGTAGACCACGGTAAAATGGAATGGTATATCACAGGTCTGGGTATCGGTATAAATCAAGACAAACCAACCTTTTCAATGGTGGCCACAGATAGGATGGGTGAAAGTCGTCAAATTTTTATGGAAGTGGAAAAGGTTAAAGAATTGTATGACGCAGGTGTCTATGAACCTTGTAAAAAACAATCACACCTAAAAAGAGTAATGAAAGAAGAAATAGATGAATGGGAATGGACAAAGGGTAAAGTTTATAGTGTTGGTCAAATAATAGAATTAGGTTCTGAAAATATACTTAAAGAAGGGCAAATAATTTATTTAACTGGAAAAGTTTTCAAAGATAAGTCATCGGATGAAATAGAATTTTTAGATGTAAATAGTGTACCAGTAAAAGTTATGAAAACAAATAAAAAAGGCCGTGGTTTTAAAGTTATTACTATAGAGGGGTCAGAAAATTTAAGAAAGTATATATCTAGTTATACGTTATATTTAGGTATGGTTGATGCTGACGATGATATAATGGTTACATTTTAATTAGGCAATGAATATTAGAAAGATAATAAGAGAGGAAATTACTGATAGTGAGTTTAAATCAATTATGGATTATCATAACTCTTTGGTTGATAGTGTATATGAAGATGATAATTTTTTAATTGCCGCACCTAAGACACACCAATCACCATGTTATTATGGTTCTGGAACACAAATAGGTGAATCTACTGAAGACGAATTTAAATGGATTAAAAATGTTGGGAACAGTTATACCGGTGTAGACGTATCACAAGATTGGTGGGGTGGTTGGAAATTTTTATCTAAACCATTTATCGAACTTGGTTTACATGATTTAAATGGGCGTGTTTTGAGTTCTGATTATGATGGTAATATTGATATTACGTTAAATATAAATAACAGACTCCACCTTAGTATTTTTATTAGAACTGTATATCAAGAATTGGAAATTAATGTTGTTAAGGTATATTGGACCATTCAAGGATATATTCCCATGGATAGTTCTTATACTAAGGTCACCACACTATCAGACCCTGCCGCATTGGTTAAGGAATTACCACCATATGGTGGTAACTATAATGACGGACAGTTAAAAGGAAAAGAAATTTTCCAACCAGTAGAAGAAGTTATAAAAAAGTATTTAAAAACTTATTTAAAACATTAAAATAGTTTGTTTATTTAATTTTTTTCTTATATTTGTATATAATTAAAAAAATAAACTATGGACTTCGTAAAAATACCAACAAAACAACCAAAACATGAATTTATCCCAGAATCAGAACTCAGAGGACAACAACTTAGAGACTTTGTTTTCGCTGGAAACGCTTTATTCACGGTTTTAAATAAAACTAGTGGCAATTATGTAACTTTTAAAGTTAAGAAACATAAAGAAGATGATGTTTGGTTTGTTACCACTTTGGGTCAATATGGAAGTTACGATTTTATTGGTACTTGTTTTTCTGATAAGAAATTCAAATACAGTAGAAAATCTGATGTTTCTGAAACAGACCAAAAAGTGGCGGTATTTAAATGGTTTCTAACAAAATTCTTCAATGACCAAAATAAGTATGAAGAAGTTAAAGTTTATCACCACGGAAGATGTGGGGCTTGTGCTAAAGTTCTTACAACACCAGAGTCAATAAAGGAAGGTATTGGTCCAGTTTGTAGTGGTAGAAAATATAAAAAAAGGGCATCATAACCCTTTTTTTATTGTAAAAAAATATCTATATTTGTATTGTATAACTAAAAAATAATTAAAAAAAATGGCGACAAAATCAAGAGCAACAAGAGGTGGAAAATATGTTTGTAAAATAGGTAACTTTGATATCAGACATAAAATTACACAACCAAGTAAAGTAAAAAATTTAAAAGGTGAAATCACTATTAAACCTGGTTCAGTAGAAGCATCTATTTATCATGGTCGTGAATTATATAAAGGTGGTTTTAATGACCATTTAAAAGCAATTCAATACGTTTGGAATGAAATAAAAAAATCTAATCTACAGAACATTGTTTCTAAAAAAGCAATATCTAAATATAATTTAGTGTAATGACTAGGGATGAGATTACCCAATTCTTGGATAATAAAGATACCTATAACGCAATTATGGGTATCTTGGATTATGAGCTTGTCTTAAATAGTAGTAAAGATATTTTAACAGACTATCCTACACATTCTTTTATTGCTGGTGGTGCTGTAGCTAATACTATCTATTATCTTTTAAATAAGAATAAGTTAGATTGTCCAGTAATAAATGATATTGATTTATTTTGTATTAATAGAACTAATGACCCACATCAATATTTTTCACACCACGCTAACGAAAATTTTATTCATACAACATTAAATGAAGGCATCGACATTGATGGTTATGGTAGGGCGTGGCGAGGTTACTGTGGTGAGTCCCTATCAATGATTGGCAGTAGTCGATTTGGGGTCTTAAATAAGGTTAAAATAGATGTTAAGTTAAACAATGGTGGTGAGTTTAATGAGGTAAATTATTATTTAGATATTTTAAAGGTATTTGATTTAAACTGTTGTTCAGCAGGAATAGACAGAGTAAATGAAAAAATAATTTATACAGATAAATTCATAGATTTTTTAGTAACCAATAAAATCGAGGTTACTAATGTATCCCAACCTTTACAAACAACATATCGGCTACATAAAAAAATAAAAGAACTAAAAACAGATAAATCAAATTTAGATATAGAAATGAGTTTAATACAACACTCATGTTTTAATTCAAATATTAATTGGATAGGTCCAGAGTGGTTAAAAAAAATTAATGATAATAATAAGTTATTCCATAAATATTTTGAATCCCCCATTAGTGAGGGGGAATATATCCCATTTGATGGCGCTAAAATGTATAAAATGAAGGACTTTAAGTTACAAAAATATGTTAATGATTTTAACTTTTATATGTTAGATAACGATTCTATCATAGCTTTTTGGGATTTGTTTATTAGGAAAAAAAATATTAAAAATTTCAACAAAGTTTTGACTTACTATGAAAACATTGGTATAATAAAAAAAGAAAGTAAAATAGATTTTATTAAAACACTATTAATTAAGAAGAAATCTATTTGGTTTTCAAAAGCAAATGAAAATTTACGCAATCCCAAAATTTTGGACAAAACAGATGATTTATTTATATTTAATTTTTTAGGTAAATGTCCTAATTACTTAGATTGTGATTTTACATTAAATGATTTAACTACTATAAATAATTTTAACACTTTTTTACGCAATAATTTTATTATTAACAGTTCGATATTTTTAGTTGACAACATAAAAGACCATGTTAAAATAATAGATTATGTTTACAAAAGATTTATTAAAAATGGTATTTTTAGAGAAGGATTGTTTAATAAAGTGATTCTTAAACAAAAAAAATCAACAAAAATATCTTCATTAAATTACGATGAAAAAGTAAAATCTATAGAAAAAATACTAAATGATTTATGGATAAAAGATTATCATAGTGGTTATCAAAGTATTAAACATAAATTCGTTAAACGTAAAAAATTTAATACAATAGATTTAAATGATGATTTCGTGTTTTAAAAAAAGAGGATTAACGTCCTCTTTTTTATTTTATGACAATATTTATTAATATGGAAATAAAAGAAGTTACAACACTTGTATTAGATAGTATAGGTAATCTATTGAATGAGGGTAGGGTAGAGGATATAAAAAATAAGTACCCAAGCTATGAATCGGATAATATAGATAAGTTAATAGAAATAGACCCATCTACTAATAATAAATATTTAGCGTGGTTGGCTAAGGCTTGGTTACCTCGTACTATTAAGTGGTATAAAGATAATCCTGTATCGGATAGGTGGTATACGAATAGGGAATATACACCGGAAGAAGTACCAACCACTACAAACGATGTTCGTTGGGATGAACCAAGGTTCAGACGTAGGATGAATGGATTGTCAATGGATACCTTGAGGGAATGGTCTGACGCCCTAGAACATTTCCATAAAAACCCAAGTAAGTACGAAATAAAAGACATTAATCAATATGATAGAAATAATTTTATTGATTCAGTAGAAAAAGCCAAACAAAAATTATCAAGAAAGGAAATGAAAGATACTGGCGTTGATAAAGTTTTCGAAAATGATGATTTTATTTTATTAATGCCTAAAACACATAAAGCGGCTTGTAGGTACGGTTCTAGAACAAGATGGTGTGTTACAATGAGAGGTTATACTGGATACTTTGAAAGGTATTTCACAGAAGGACCTATATTTTTTTTAATAGATAAAAGAATGTTGGAACCAACTAAATCCATGGCTACTGAAGATTATTATAAAATAGCTATGCATTACAGACCATTTAACGCTGCACTAAGGAGTGGTGGTGAAGTAGGACTTAGGCTTGCCAATTCAAAAACGAAAGAAGAATTTATTAATGGTGCTGATTTATCTAACACAAGAATAGATTATTGGAACGTCCAAGACCAACCAAAAAAAGAAAATATTGTTATTAAGTTTTTGGGTGGACCTGGTAGAGGTCAAACACAAAGGGGTACAGAAACTTTAGGTAAATTAAAAAGTGTAATGGAAAAATACACAAAAAATGTTTTAACACATTTTTACGACGCATCTGGCGTTAGCAATGAATTGAATGATAAAATTCAAAATTTAAAGTCGGAAATAAATGATTTAAGATTAAAGAAAGATAAGTGGGATACGAAACACGATGAATTAGAACGTGTTGCTAATAATTTATTTGACTATTTAAGTTATTTTGATGAACCTGAGTTTAGAAATGATAAAGAAAATTCTTTATACGCGTGGGGTGAAGAACAAATGTCCAAGGCTAGAGAATATATGAGCCATCATGAAAATAAACTTGATGAGTTTACTGACAAATTGGGTGAAAAACAACAACAACTTAGTGAATTGCAGGATAAGTTGGATGGAAAAGGTTTGTTTTTCTATGATAAAGAAAAATCCATACCAGTAGAATAATCATCTATCGATAATTTTAAACTATAACATATATTAACCACATGCTAAAAATAACAGTTAAAAAAGGTAATATAGAAAGAGCCTTAAAAGAGTACAAGAGTAAAGTTATAAAAACACGCCAATTAAGGTATTTGAATGAAAAAAAAGAATTCGAAAAACCTTCAGAAAAGAATAGAAAAAGATTAAAAAAGGGTAGATATAAACAACAAAAAAGAATGGAAGAAGATTATTAGACTTCTTCCATTTTTTTTATTGAATTCTATCCATCCAAACCAACTTATCGTTATTAGTGTTAAATATATCTGTGAACAGAGCTGAATTTATTTGACCATTTGTTACAAAATTATTTGGAACCATTCCACTAAAGTCACCACCAATAGTATAAAAACCATATAAAGTTATCTCAGACATGTTGTTACCAAAAATACTGTACAATGTGTAGTTATAAGGTGTACCACTGTTTATAGTGTATTGATTACCATTAATGAAATGTAAAGTATCGTTAGGGTAGTTGTTAGAAAATCCATCATAAAATTTAGTTACAACCCATTTGGTGTCTATTATAACACTAACGTCAACATTATTATTTATCACACCTTGGTAAACATACCCATAATCAGAATCAGGTTGGCAACTTGTACAAGTTTGTCCAGATTTAACAAAAGTTAATGTACTATAAAATTCATAATTAACACCATCCAAAGAACCATAACCTTCATGTACCTTTACAGTTAACTTAACATCATCAATATCTAATACAGTAATTGGTCTAGACGAACCGTTTTCCAACCCAATAACATTTAGAGTATTATCGAAATGTGTAAAATTATAAGAATTGGTACCGTTGAGTATAAAATTAGAATTACCAAAATTCCAAGTGGTAACATCTTGGATTATAGTGTCGAATGGTACGTCAGCACCACTTATTGGGTCTAGTGTACTAGCTATTTGTGATGGGCCGAAATGGTCATAAAAAGATTTATCACCGTTATCCATATTTTCAGTATAGAATCTACCATCAGCTAAAACCCAGTCAATACTTAAAATCTCATACTCTGTGTTATTAACCACAATATTATTATTTGGTTGTAATGGTTCTTCTTTTTTACAAGATTGTAAAAATAAAATTGACGCTAATAAAAAAATTGGTGTTAAAATGTTTATTCTTTTCATTTGGGTGTGTTTTTAATTAATAATATACAAACATAAATATAATAGTTAACATATACAAATATTATTGGATATTTATTTTAAAGTCTTAAACATGATGGGGGAACTTACTCATTACATAAAACATAATCATTTACTAAAAAAACATTACTATGGATATTGTAAAAATCACCATGAAAGGATATGGATGCGAAATAAATAGAGGCATAATAATTGAGGAGAACTATAAAAAATTAGAAAAATATTTAGATAACGTATGGGTTAAAAATTTATTTAAAAAACTAGAAAAAGAAACAGAGATAAAAATATTAGAAAAAGAGTATGGGTTAATAAGGGGTGATATAAGAATTGATGTTAATGACACACTATTAATTGAGACATCTATAAAATCATTTGAAGCGTTTGTAAATAGTAAAAAAGAAACAATAGAATACCCAACCACTAAAGATATAATAATAACTTCCGTACAACACCAAGAAGGTGTATTTTCAGACATTATTTTTATATTAAATGGTGATTTTGATATAAATAAAATAACTTTAATTAAAAAAGATATTAGTAATAGGGTTGACAACTTATTGGTTTCATCATTATATTGTGGGTTATACTATGATGGGGAATTAATACCCATGACGGATAACATAACAGACCTACGTATGTCAAGGTTATATTTTGAAAAACAAAATGAGAAAAATAAAGATAAAGAATTTTAATTTAGGTGAAGAAATACTAATAACATCTTATAACCCACCAGTAAAGGCAAAAATAGCGGACATGTATGAACTTCCTTTCGAACAAGTCCCAATGACTGACGATAATATGATTAAAAAATACAAAGGAAAAAATATACCAATAGTTGAGGTTTTTATTAACGGTAGGGTCAGGTCTTTCACTAGTGATGTTATAACAAAAATTATTTAATGGAAACAATAGATATTATATTACTATTAGTATCAATTCTAATAAGTTTCCCAATTACACATATTTTGATGAAAAAGGGTATGATAATGGATTATAATATTACAGAAGAAAAAGAAAAAAACTTATCTAAATTTTTTTATATACCTTACTTAAACGTAATAGTGTCATTTTTTTATCTAATATTAGTAATTATTAGATTTAGAAGAGAAGACTAATATTTATATTATATGAAAAGGATTGTGATTACAGAAAGTCAACTAAAAAAAGTAAAGAAATCAGGTAAATCGTTTTTGGATTTTTTAAAGGGAGAAAGTAAATCTGTGGAAGATAATGAAGAAGAATTTAATAATTAATAAAATAAAAAGCTATGTTAGATAAAGTAAAAAAAGTAGTTAATTCGTGGTACATTGGTATCGCAGCAACTGGATTATTGGGTGTTATGTTACTTACATATGGGTATAAACTATATGCGGGTATCGCACTTGGTTGGGCTGCATGTAAAGCGTGGGAATTTCTATCTACAAAAAAATAATATTTAAATATTTTTAGATATTATAGGTTCAGTAAAACCTATAAAAGTACTGATATTAAATCGATGGTTCATACCATCAATCAACCTTACATTTGCTGTTGGTTTGTTTTTAACAAGCCAATCAAATGTTTTTTTAGGGTCAACAACATCATCATCATTACCAATAATAACTGATATATCTTGACACCCCTTTTTCTTATACCCCAAGGGTACGTTCATTCTAACTTTTAAATCCATATAAAGAGGAGGGTTTATAGCTAAACATGGTACACCTCTATATATAGAAAGGTAGAATGCCGTAAACCCACCCAAAGAATTACCTACTATAAAATCAAAGTCCATTTTTAATAAATTAATAAAAAAATCGTGTTCTTTATCGTAGTCTATTTGTGGTGCAATAACTTCATGACCTAGAGATTCTAAGTATTCTATTCTATCCCAATTTGGGCTTCCTTGATAACCGTGCAGATATAAAATTTTCATATTACAAATATAGGTGATATTTATTAATAAACCATATATATTTTGAAAAAATTTAAAAATAATGGAGACCAAATTACATGTATGGGGATATGTATGAAATAATAAAATTGTAATGAAAAAAATAATTAGAAAAATATTAAAAGAAGGTGATTTTGATTGGGTTGGTAACGATATGTCTAATTCGGACTTTAGAAAGACTATCCTTAGTTTACAATTACAAAGAATGGAAAAATCTTTATATGGATACCAAGAACAGATTGCCTCATGGGTCCAAGATGTGGTTAATGAGTATGAAAATGATAACGTTGAAGTAACTGAAGAAGATATTAGACAATGGTTAAAAGACGATGCTGGTGAATCAGACGTTTTTATACCTGATTGTTGGAATGAAGACCTTGGGTTCACATCACGTATTATTGAGCCATTGTGGCAAAAATTTTCAGATGACACTTATGATAAATATTTTTCACCTAACGCACCAATGGCTTATAAAATTGGAAGAGTAAATGAAGTTTATAATATTTTCGAAGAAGAAGAGGAATTTAACCCATTTGGGCACATTACAGATGAAAATAATGGTGAACAAGAATTAGAAGAGTTAGGTTTTGATTTAGATAAAGACTGTGTTTTAGGTTTTTCCAAAAACAACGCTAAATTAGAATGGCCTTATTTTTCTTTACCAGCAGGGTATACTTGCCCTTTTGCTACCGTATGTAAAAACTTTCCGGCAAAATGGGAAGGACCTGTTAAAGGTGGTAAATGGAAAAAACCTGCTTCTTGGGAAAAGAACATTAAACCTGGTCCACAAGCAGAAATAATGTGTTATGCGGCACGAGCACAAGGACAGTATCCAGGAGCCAATATCCAAGCATTTAAAAATTTAGACCTTCTTAAAAGAGTTAAGACCAAAGAAAAAATGGCCAACTTAATTATTAAATCAATGGAATACCATGGTTTAGCTAATACAGATATATTAAGAATACATGAGGCTGGTGATTTCTTTAGTCAAGACTATCTTGATGCGTGGATAGAGGTCGCTAAGAAGATGCCACAGACATTATTTTACGCATACACAGTCTCACTACCGTATTATATGGCAAGAAAGAATAGTCTACCTAAAAACTTTAAAGTTATTGCTTCAATGGATAAACACAATGAGAAGTTTATTATGGATAATGGTTTAAGATACTCAAGAGTGGTTGGTACAGAAGAAGAGGCTAGAGTATTAGGTTTACCTATTGATGTTGATGATAGTATTGCTTGGGGTTCTGATGATAGTTTTGCTTTAGTTATTCATGGTTCGCAACCGAAAGGTTCTGAAGCAGCTGAAACATTAAAACAAAATAGAAAGTCAGGTCTTTACGATAAAATAAAACAAGCAAAACAAACAAACCAACAAAAGAAAAATATTTTAAGAGATAAATTAAGACAACAACTAAGGTCGGAATCTTTTATGAATGAAAATGAAGATGGCTTAGATTGGATAACGGATACCGAACCAAGTGATTTTGGTTATGGTATTTATAACTCACTTAAAGATGCCGCTATATCACAATTAGGTGATTACGGTGATATTTCTATTGAGGATACTATAGTATTTGAAGGTGATAATTTTACTGTCTATACTGTTGAGATAGCCTCAGGTCGTGAAATAGTAACATTAAAAAACCAAAGAACTAATAAAAAATTTCAAATAGTGATTTACGACCCACTTCCACCAGAGTGGGAAAAAGCACTTCCACCTATACGGGAAGACCTAGAATATTGGGGTGTAGATGGCGATAAAATGGGCCCAATAAAAGAAGATGAAGATGATGAGGTCACATCTTTAAGAGGTCACAGAGATTACGATGATTGGGTTTTTATCCATAGAAATTTAAATAGACCACCTTATTATTCTATTAAAGCCGGAAAAAGTGGTGGACCTGTTATTGGTTATGATACAGATATTCATCTAAAAGATGTATTATTTAAAGTACAAAAAGGTGGGCAAGAAAGGGTTCGTAGAGAAAAAAGAAAAAATGTTCATGCTGGTGTGGTGGGTAAAATTATAGATTCTGGTGGTGAATACAATACTGATGGTTGGATTTTAACCACTTATAACCCATATGAACATGATACCTTTGTTGAATATGAAACTGAGAAACCAATATATAGAGCTAAGGAAGCTATATTAAAAAATGAGAGAGAAGTTTGGGTTAAAAAATGAAAAATTTAATCAAAAAAATATTAAAAGAAGAATTCAATGGGTTAGATTGGATTAAAAGTACTGTTAACGCTAAACTAGCCAAAAATGAGACTTGGATATTGGTTAATGATATAGACCGTGAGAGTATAGTAGAAGGTCATGAAATACAAAAATACCTATTTGACTTAGGTTATGATTGGGATGCTCACAGTGTCAGTCATGGTCTTAATTCACTAAAAGATTTTTGTATCTATACAATATACCATTATGGGACAACCCAAGATAATAGTGACCAAATATATTACCATGATGGATGTAGAAATGCTGAAGTAAGGATTTCTGATAGAGATATAAAAGGTGGGAGATGTATGGTTTATTATTGGAGTGACTTAAAACCAAAAACAATAAAAGAAAATTTTAACCCTGAAGACTTTGATTGGGTTAAAAATGTCGAACCTAAATTAACTAAAGGTTTAATCTTATGTCCTAATCATGAAAGATTTAGTGGTGGTTGTAAAGAAGTATTCAAAGTAGATAAGGTTAGAGACAGGTACACTCCTGATAAAATGATATACCTAAAAGATTTAGAGACTGGTAATCGTTACGCTGATACAATAAAAGATATGATGAAGTGGTTATCTGATGGTGAGTATGTAATATCGTATCAACCATTAAAAGAAGAGACATTCAACGACCTATTTCAAGTAAAAAATACTTGGGTTGAGTTATCAGCCAGTGATAGATTAGAATTAAAACACAATATGTGGGACTTAGTAAATAATGCTTATAAAGTTTTCCCAAAAGGACATCCTAGAGTTACAAATGCTGATGATATACATAAAGACCCTGAAATGACATTTTGGAAAGCTTCTGACCACGATGATGACCCAAACGCTGATATGGTTGTTTTTGGTAGAGAAACCCCATACGGTATTAAAATATCTGGGGTTGGCCATGACGGAGATATATTAAGTAAAAAAGAAGTTATGAGACAATGTGCCAATTTATTAAGACAACAAGGTTTTTTTATTGAAGCTTCAGGAGCCGTATCTAAAATATTATTACAAATGTACAAATGTCCTACAGTTGATAAAACTGAAGAGGTGGAAATGGTTTTAAATAAACCAATAAAAAAATGGTTGGGTACGGTAGAAGGTCAGCCTGGATATGGTTGGTATATTAGAGATATTGATTACGATAATAGTGGCGGAAACTATTTAACGAAAATACTTATAGGAAAGCCCAATATATAATGAAAAACTTAATTAAAAAAATATTAAAAGAAGCTAGGGAACCCGTTCATGGGGATTCTATACCTGACAAATGGATTGATGGTAATACTCAAGAGTTTTTTGAATCAGATGGCATTAAATATCGTGCAATATTTCCATGGAATCGTAAAAGTAATGGTAGAATAGGGATGCAAATAATACCTTATGATAATAAGGATATAGCTATTTATGAAGAATATAAGGATAAAGGTCCTTACGCACAAGAGAAATATTACCGAGACGGTACAATTCATGAATGGGATAATGAGGTAGGTTCTAAACTATATAATAAACTAAATTCATTTATTGGTAGTAATCATAATTGGTCGGTTTATAAAACTCAAGAAGAATTTGGTACATTAATTTATGCAAGTATTAATATTTTTGAACTAGTAGAAGATTATTTACATATGGCTGATGACGGAAACCCATTTGATAAAATAGGATGAAAAACTTAATTAGAAAAATATTAAAAGAATCTATTTCTGAAAATGAAATGGAAAATTTTGCGGAAGGTAGAGGTAAGGGTGCTGAAAAAATAACAGATAACGCTAAAAATAAAGGTGGTGACTCGATGTTAACTTACCACCATTTTAAGGTAAAATTACCTTATTATGAAAAAGCTTCTGAAGGTATTTTTGATAAAGATAAATCAATTAAAGAATATAAAAAACATTTAAAAGAGTTGTATGATTCTACAAATAAAGATATGAATATAACGCCAGTCAAATTTCAAGAACTAATGGGTAGAATTGAAGTTTTGGGTGAGTTAATAATTAAAAACGGTAAATAATCATGAAAAACTATATTAAAAAATTACTAAAAGAAGAGGTTGAAAACTATATGTTTTTTCAAAACCTAAAAACAATTAAACACCATGTGGACATGTTATTAGACAAACCAGCTGAAGAATTAGATTCTATATTAAAGAAACATGATTGGGCTTCAGAACACATCTCAACAGCTAAAGATGATGTAGAAGAAGTTTGTAACTTTTTTACACATGGTCAAGAAATCAGAGAATCTAAAGATAAAACTATAAAATGTTCTGATTGTGGTTGGTCGTGGAAAGAGTCTGAATCTGAACCTGATGATTTATATAATTGTCACGAATGTGGTAAAGATAATTCACCTAAAACAAACGAAGCAAAGGGCCCTTGTTGGGATGGGTATGAACGTGTTCCAAACACTAAAGTTGGTGAAAAAGGGTCTTGTAGAAAAAAAACTAATGAAACAATAACCGAAGCAGAATTTAAAGGAAGAAAAGTAAAACTCAATAAACCTACTAGATGTAGAAAGGGTGAAGAGGGTTGTAGTAAAAAGTTTAAAGTATTTGTTAAAGATGGTGATAAAGTTAAAAAAGTTCAGTTTGGTGACCCCAATATGGAAATTAAGAAGGACAACCCTAAAAATAGAAAGTCGTTCAGAGCTAGACATAACTGTGATAACCCAGGTCCAAAAACAAAAGCACGTTATTGGTCTTGTAAAAAATGGTAATGAGAAATTTAATTAAGAACATATTAAAAGAAAATTTTAACCCTGAAGACTTTGATTGGATTAGAGAGATAGACCCAATGGATACTTTCAAGGAGTGGATAGAATCAACTAGTTTAGTAAAAAATAATACTTATGGTGTAAAAACCCCAAGACAATGGTTACACTACATAGTAAGAACCAAAGATTGGGTTGAGGAGTTAACAGATGAGACACATCAGTTATTAGAATATGTAGAAAATTTAAATAGTTCAGCTGGTTTAAAACATACGAAAGATATGCTTAAAGCTATACAGGAGTATATTGGTGATGAAGACGGAAATACCGATGGTTGGTATGTAGACAGTTATAGAGGTGAAGAGAAAAGATTATGGACCTTTTTAAAGTATTTTGGTCCATATGGTGAAAAGTATAATTTAACTTTAGAACAATTATTAGATTTATCACATGAATATTTTGATAAAGTTTTAGATGGTGACATAGAAGAATCAGAATCATTAACAGAATATAATGACCGTGAAAAAAGAAGTACCACTGAAATCACAATGGATTTACTACATGAAGCAGCAGACCATTTCGCACAAGGGTTAAGGTTAATTGAATCAGCAACACAATTCGCTTATGAAGCAAACAATGAAGATTTAATTAGAGACCTAGAAGAATTAAGAATGACAATTCAAAGTGGTGGTGACAAGATGTGGGCTGAAAACCCTAACAGTATGAACATTGTTAATAACATTAATGACATCATTCGAAAATATAGTTAAATGAAAGATAGAATTAGAAAAATATTAAGAGAAGAAACCGAAAAACAACCAAAAGCTTATTATCTTATTGTTGATAAAAGAACTAACAAGGTAATGGACCCTGGTTTATGGAGACTAGGGTATGAAAATTCTGGTGGTTCAGCTTATGGGACTTGGGGCATAGACTTTAGTGACCCAAGGTCAGTCGCTCAATACTCATTCCATGATATGGATGAGATTGAAGAGGTAATAGAGGATATTGAATTAGAAAGAGATGATTTAGAAGAAAGATTCCCTTTAGATGGTGAAGGTAAAAGAGCGTGGAACATACAAGAAGAAATTAATTATTATACTGAATTATTACAACATTTAGAAGTTAGGGGGTTTAAATTAGCGGTAGAATCAATTAAAGTTGAAGACCCTTTTAAAAAATTATTTGGATTTACACCTTATGATGAGGAATAGAATTAGAAAAATATTGAAAGAGTCGGATTTTGATTGGACTAAAGAAAATACCAACGAAGTGCCAATAAAAGATATTGAAGATTGGATGGACAAAACTAGGTATGAAGTTGCTGGATGGATTCAAAAAATAGACGAATTTTATAAAAATGCCCCACAAGTTGATTGGGGTATTAGTGGTGATATGGAAGATGAAGATAAGATGTTAGCGTTAACGGTTAAAGGCATTGGTGACGAATTAAGAAATATATATAGTAGTTTTGATTCTATAGATGATGAAATAAATTACCTTAGAAACCCAGAAATGTTTGATGGGACTTGGGACATAGACTGATGATTAAAAGTAAAAAACAAATAATATTAGAAGGTAGATATGATTCTTTTACAAGAATTATTAGCAACGATATTTTCAGAAGTATAAAAGAAACTGAAGGTGATTTAGAACACACACATCAAATAGATTTACCATATGATGTTAATGGTGAAGAAAGGTATGGTCATGAATCAGGTTTAGGTGTTGAAGTTGATTTAATAATAGAAAGAACAGATAATACTATTCTATATGGTAATAGAGAGTTACCTTACTACATCAAAACTTATGTGGATACTGACGATGTTGTGGTTATGGAGGTAACAATAGATGAGACTTACGGTAGAAATTTTTATGAAGAAATGTTTTATAAAATAAATGAAGATGTCAGACATGAGTTAGAACATCATTTACAAAATATATTTGATGATAGGCAACAACCAATACAAGATACGGTTAATTACGAAACTGTATTCGCTCATCATATGGACCCTTCGGAAGTTGAAGCTTTAGTTAGAGGGTTTCATCGTAGAGCTAAATTAGAAAAAAAACCTTTAGATATTGTAATGTTAGAAGATATTAAAAAAGAAATTATGGATGGTAATATTACGGCAGATGAGGGTGACACTCTTTTACAAACATGGTTAACCTACGCTGTAAAAAATATATCTAAATTTGAGGTTAGCTCCGCAACAAGAAGAAGATTTTCACTTAAAAAGTAGATTAGGCTTTAATTTACCCAAATAAAAACTTATCATTATAACAAATAATTTATTAATTAAAATTTTTATTATGCCGAAATCTAGACATAGAAAAAACCACAAAAAGAAAGTTGCCGCTAGAAGGAAAAAAATAGAACAAAAAAGACACGCCTTCATGAAAAATTTACAAGAAAAATTTGGGACTGAGGTAGCTGAAGAATTAGCTAAACAACAAAAACAATCAGGTCAAGAACCAGAAGAATTAAATTTATAAAAAATATGGAAAATGTTATAACAGATTATAAAGTAAAAGAAACTAAAAAATTATACGATGGTTTTATTAAACTAGAAGAAGTCACAATATCAAACGGTGATAAGGAAATTACTAGAGAAGTTATTAAAACATGTAATTCAGTCACAGCAATAATATACGATACAGTTAAAAAGAAATATATTTTTATTGAACAATATAGGGCTGGTGCTGAAGGTGTTATGGTTGAAGTTGTTGGTGGAGCAATAGATGAGGATGAAAAGCCAGAACAATCTATAAAAAGAGAAATAATGGAAGAAACTGGTTATAAAGTTGACTATGTTTCACACGCTAAAGATTTTTATTTAACCCCAGGTAGAGCAAACGACATAGTATCGTTATTTTATTGTGAAGTAAGTGAAAAAGTTAATGATGGGGGTGGTATAGGTGATGAAGACATATCAATTATTGAGGTTGAAAAGTTAGGTTTAGGGGGTAGAATATTTTTAGAGGACCCATCCAACCCTAATATGGAAGAAGGTGTTGAAAAAACAATGAAACCACCATACCAAATAATTGACGGCAAAACTTTAATAGCTGTTATGTGGTTAGAAAATAGTAATATTTTAAAAGAGATGGCAGACGTAATAACACAAGCAAAAATAAGGTCACTATAATGGAAGAAATAATAGAAGAAACTTTCCCAATATTTTTTAATGTTAATACTCAAAGAGATTTTTTTGAAGGCGGAACATATAAAATACCAAGTGCTGAACACATATTAGTAAATTTAAATGATATTACTCAGTACGCTAAAATGAAAGGAGCAAAAGTAGTTAGTACGGTTGGGTGGTATCCCCCTAATTCTAAATTTTTATCTGATACACCAGACTACAACAAAACATACCCAAAACATTGTCTAATGAATACTGAAGGTGCAAAATTTTTAAAAGAAACGTCACCTGATAGTTATTTTTTAATGGATTGGAATTCCCCACAAGGTTTACAGTTTCATGAATTACATAATAATAATAATGTAGTTGTGACTAAAAAAACTAGAGATTTTTTTGAGGGTAATACTTATTCTGAATCTTTAATACATAATCTAGGGATACCAATTATGCAAAGACCAATATTTTTAGTTTATGGAATAGATATCGGGCCAACAGTATTAGGTCTATTAAGAAGGGGTTACACTGTAAAGGTTGTTCAAGACTCTAATAGAAATTTAAATGGTACACCCTTTAAGAAGTCTGATATAATGGATGAAAAACAAAATCCATACCCAGACCAAATTACAGCACCTTTGGTTGATGAGACCCCACTAACATTTATTAACACAAAAGAGGTTTTATCGTTATGAATATTGAAGAACAAGAAGAAATTTTAAATGTAGTAGAAAGGTGGGAACCTTCTGGTTTATTAGATGGTTTGCCCGTGTTGGAAAAAACTGAGTTAGCTCAAATATATGATAATGCAACTAGATTAATGCTTTCAGATATCTCCATTAAAAAAATACCTAAAAATATTTCTGAAAACTATGAAAACACCTTAATACCTATTTGTAGAAGGTTATACAGAAGGGTTGGCCCTAATTTTAATTTGGGGGAGATGATGGGTGATTTATTAGAAGTTATTAATAAAAAAGGGGGTGATATCTTTAAACCAAATCCAGAAAAACCAGAAAGTAACCCTATTATAGATTTTTGTGTTGATTTTGCTGATGGTTATGAAGATGATTTAACAAACAAAACAACATTAACTGATTTAGAGTATGAAGAAAAAATTAATAATATTCTTGACACCACTAAAAATGTTTTATTAAATAAATCGTTAGTTTCTTATGTTAACAACACTGGTGGCAAATATAAAATAGAATTATCGAAAGCAAAAAAGAATACACAACAAGTTAGGTTTTGGAATCAGTCAGCGGCTAAAAGTTTTTTAGAGGCTACATTATCTGAAATTAATAAAGGGTTATGAGTAAAAATAAGTTAATTACCTATATACCTATAACATTATTACAAGTACTGATAATATTACTTATGGTATTATTTTGTTATAAATTATCACAAAATGTTGTTGGAACTTCCTGGCAAGACGAATACCTAAAAAAGAAAGATAATACTATAGATAGTCTTATAATTATCGAAAAACACCATATTGATGAAATTAATAGTTTAAAGGATGAATTAAAACATTCTGAAGATGTTATTGATTTTTTGTATTACGATAATAAAACATTAAGTTCTACTTTGGCAGAAATGGAGAATAACCCATGTTGTCATTAAAAAAATATAATGATTAAAAAGTATATACCATTTCACCAATTTAAAAAAATTGGTGAGTCTATCATTGATGATATGTTAGAATCTTCTGATTTAAGTGTTGCTTGGAATACACCATACCAAGAGATGTTAGAAGAGGCTGAAGATGGGTATTATCATAATGATAGTTGTGAAATTAGTTTTTGGATACCAAAATATAACAATGAATTAATTACAGTTATATTTGAGGTTTCATTATCTTTCGATGAAAGATATGACCCAGGTGACTATTACCAACCACCTGAATATGACATACTAAATGAAAATTTGGATATCTATGTGCAAGATATAATAATGGGAGATTATGATGTTGAAATTAATTTAAGTTCTAATGAAGTAAAAAAATTAGAAACTTTTATTGAAAAAGTGTTGACAGATTAAAATAAAGTTACTATTATTGTAGTGTAATCAAACAAGAGAGTTTATACAAAAGTAGAAGAACAAAATAGATGGAAGGGTCATCGTTACCATGGAAACTATTTTAATTCTTAATTATAGAAAAGAAACTCAGTAAGTTTGTTAATATATATGGTGGTCTATGGGTTCTAAGTGTGTGAGAGAAATCTCCGAAACCCAACTCTTTCGAGTGACTGATTGTTGTTCTCAGTCCATTCGTAGATTGGTAACCTATGACCACCAAACATGCGGGTGTAGTTTAATTGTAAAACGTCTAGCATCCAGTTAGAAGATGAAGTATCGAATCTATCTACCCGCTCCAAGACTACCTTTTGGTAAACAATTAAACCACGATTAGTCGTGGTTTTTTTTTGTTATAACGTAACTATTTACAAGTTAATCAATTTTTGTAATATTTATTACAAATGAAAAGGTTTATACTATTTATCAGTTTTATATTCGCAATAACTATTGTTAATTCACAAGTAATAAATGATGATTGTTTAAACGCAACACCACTAGGCAACTTACCAATACCAGCTAACTGTGGTAACGCTCCTAATCAAAATGGACAAGGTAATCCGATTACATTTACAAATCTTACTAATATAAACGCACAAACAGAAACCCCTTACACTACATTAACCAATTGTCAGGGAGGTGTTCAAGGAATGGCTTCACCCGCAACAGATGTTTGGTATTCATTCGTTCCAACAGGAAATTCATTAGATATTACCATTGTCGGTAATATAAATCAACCAAACATAGGTATATGGACTGGTAATTGTGGGTCTTTAATTGGTGCTGGATGTGACTTTGGTAATTTAGGAAATTTAAATACTACAATCGCACAAGTAACGCCAGGACAAACTTATTATATCCAAATTAGTGGTGGTAACATTAACGATGAAGGTGATTTCGATTTAACACTACAAAACAATAATAGTTGTGATGATTGTTTGTTATCGTCTAACATGACAGTAACTCCGGCACCCATAAACGGTACATACCAACCAGGGACTACCGTAACATTTTGCTTTACCGTTAGTGAATGGTCACAAGAAAATTCTAATTGGTTTCACGGTGTTGTTCCTATAATGGGCAATGGTTGGGGACCCATAACACCGGTCAGTTCACCAAATGCGTGTGATGGTGGTCTTGGTACGTGGGATTGGTTTACTAATGTAGGCACACCAAGCGGGAATTCAAACGGATTCTTTTTTGATGGTGATTTATTTAATTTTCCTAATGGAAATCCTTCAGATAATTATGGTGACAACTGTAGTGGAAATGTTAATTGGGTGTTTTGTTGGGAAGCAACGACTAATAGTTGTCCACCTGGTAATAACGGTGATGATTTAAGTGTCTCTATCGATACTTATGCGGATGGTGAAACGGGTAGTTGGACTAATATAGCTTGTCAAACAGACCCAGTGTATGCTTTTAGTGCTAGTCTTACATGTTGTCCACCACCAACAATACTTTCAAGTGATGAAAACTGTTTAGGTGTTACTGATGGTTCAATAACAGTAACAGGTCAAGGTACAGCACCTTTTAACTATCAATGGGTTGACCCATTTGGTAATGTATTCCAAAATTCAAATAACATTAATGGTTCTAGTACAGAAAACAATCTAGGTCCTGGTGATTACACTATAACAGTTGTAGATAATAACGGTTGTACATCTACAATCATTGTAACAATATTGGCCGGTGGTCAAGCCATTACCCAAGGTATATGGCATAATTAATAATAAATAATAAATAAAAAAAATGAAAAAAATGAAAAAATTACTCTCTCTTTTAGTGATAATGACACTATTCACATTAAACGCTTTCTCCCAAGCAGACACAGTTTGTGTTGGCTCTGTAGGAGAACAATATTGGGTAACACCCACAGCAGGTTCTACCTATGATTGGACAGTAAACAGTGGTGGTGGTAACATCACTTCTGGCCAAGGGACGGATGCTATTACAATTGATTGGGGCAACACAGGTGGTTTGTTTACTGGTGCACTTACTGTTATTGAAACAAATGCCGCAGGTTGTACTGATACTGTCACATTAGATGTGTTTGTTCTTGTACCTACAGTAACACCTATCGGACCTTTCTGTGAAGATGAACCATGTGTTGTTTTAGATGGAACCCCTACTGGTGGTGTTTGGTCAGGTACAGGTGTTGTATTAAATGGTGGTGTATATGAGTTTTGCCCAACAACATCGGGTTCGGGAACTTTTAACCTTACCTATACAATAAATGGGTGTTCTATTGTAACTACAGTAGATGTTAACGCAGCACCAGTAATTGGACCGATTAACCATAATTAATGAAATATCTACTATCCATACTATTTTTAATACCTCTTTGGTTGTCTGCTCAAAACGTACAGACAATCGAAGTGTGTACTAAAGACCAGTCATATCTACAAGATTATTGGGTTGATAGTCCGATACCTAGTATTTATGAGTGGATTGTGGAAGGTGGGGTAATTATTAATGGTCAAGGAACTGACTTTATTACTGTAAATTGGTTAAGTGTTCCATATGACGTATACCAAATATCGGTTTCAGTTATTAGTGATAATGGTTGTATTGGTAACACCTCAACTATGTTAGTAGATGTTGATGAGTGTTCGTTTGATGGTGTTTACGTACCAAATTGTTTTACCGTTAACGGAGATGGTATTAATGATGAATGGGGCCCAGTGTTTAATGGGGAATGGGACGATACTGAATATACAATGTATATATTCAACCGATGGGGTGGTATGGTTTGGGAATCTCATCATCCATCAGAAACATGGGATGGTAAACATATGGATAAAATATGTCAAGACGATGTTTATGTTTGGTTAATGTATTATAAACCAATTAACGGTTATCGTTTACAAACACATGGTCACGTAACATTATTAAAATAATTCAAAAAATTTTAGTATAAGGTAGAAAAAATTAATTATTAACATTATTCTTATTAAATGAAAATTGTTTTACAGTCTTTATTTTTAGTTATTTTACCATTTATTTTGAATTCACAAACAATATGGTTAGAAGATTTTACCCCTTACACTAACGGTACTCAGAATGCATTAAAATGGACAACTAGTGCTAATAATTGTGATGCAGATGGACCACCAGGAACTGTCGCGGATAATTATTGGGGGACATTTGATGGGGAATTTAGGTGTGAAGATATTGAAGGTTTAACTTGTTGTTCAGGAGGACAAGGTGAAGCTGATAATTTATGGTTATCAGAAGACATATTAATCAATGGGTATTCAAGTATTTATTTATCCATAACAACTAGGGTACAAGGAAATGTTGAGTGTGCTCCTTGTGGTTTGGGGGGTGATTACTTAGAAGCCTCATATCAAATAGATGGAGGTGTATGGGTTCCTTTTGTGACCATTTGTGGAGCAACCAATGGTTTCATTAGTACTGACTGCATTTATGTTGGTACAGGTAATATTTTAAAAATAAGAGTTTTATTAGGTAACCAAGCAAACAATGAAGTTTATTATTTTGATGACGTTATAGTCTACACAACACAGAGTAATGTTATATTTCATAACTAACATTGATATATTGATTATAAATATTTATCATTAATAAATGAGACCAAAATATAATTTATTAAAACATAGGTTTAATAATCCTCTTTATGATTTAATTGTTACTGGTAATTTATCAGATGTAAGTGATGAGGATATTAGATATTTTACCCAAAAATTAGTAGGGTCATTAGGATATAGAAGAACTGTTGGTCAAAATTACTACTCACATGAATAAAGGTGATATAGTAAAATTAGTCGATGGTAGAAGAGTTACAATAGTAAGTCTACCAACATCTTTTATGGCAAATGGAGCTTATGAGGTTTTACATTCTGATGCTCAAGTTAAGTTTTGGGTTAAATCTGAAGATATTTTATATAAAATAGATGAAGAAAATGATGATGATTTAAATAATTATTTTGAAATAATATTCGATAAATCGGGATTAAACTTAATACCTAAAAATATTGTAAGTATTGATGTAGAATCTGACCGAGAAGATATTAATAGAATTAAATTAACTTTTAGTGACGACACCAAACATAAGATATGTAACATCCATATTGGTAACACAATCATAAAAGATTTATATAGGTTAACTGAACAACCAAAAGAAGAAGAAAAAAGTAAAATAGAAAAAATAGTAGATATTATTAAACCAAAAAAAGTAGAATTATGAGTGAAAAAGCAAAAATATTTAGAAAATTAAGAAGCGGTTCTTACATTTATTTAAGTGAATTAAACACAATAATACACAGTTCAGATTTTGATTTATCTCTTGGGACTGTTACCGATGAATATAGGTTTAGGCCAAGTAGTGTCTCAATAGAGCAAGGGTTAACAACTGAATTGTTAGAAAGTATTTCTTCTATAATAAAAGAAAAGGTAGGTATTGGTGTAAAAAAGGCCGGTAATGTTGAGAACTGAAAAAGAGGAAAACTATAAACTATCCATAGACGATTGTGAATATATGTTAGACATAACTTACACAGTCAATTCTTTTGGTGCTAAACAAATACCAACCATAAAAAATATAAAACATAAAAATACAGAATTACTCCCAATAATTAAAACAGAAATTATGGAAAAAATAAGGAGTTATTTATTTAAGAAAAAAAACAATATTACCACTTAAGTCGATATTTATATCATATGGATGTAAGTAAGGTTGTTAAAAAAATATTGTTAGAGGCTGCAGGCATATCTTTTGAGGTTAGAGAATGGGCTAAAATCATTGAAAGGTATGTAGAGGATTATGTCGATTCGGAAAAAAAGAAATTAAAAGACTCAGAACCAAAACAGCAACCACAAACCAAACCATCTTATGGGTCGTGGTCTTATAATGACCAAGACATAGACGAAACACCAACAGAAACAATGTACACACACTTTGAAAGTGAAGATGGTAAAATTTTTACTGAAAAAGCTATGATATATGCTGACGAATTAAATATTAACTCTGATGTATTTGATGATTTTCCTAACATAAAAAATGTTATATCTGGTAAATTATTCGTTATTGAATTTGATGATGATGGCCATTTTCATATTGACACTAAAGATTCTAGCTTTCCCGAAGAATATAGGATAGGTATTGATGAAATGGTTGAGGACCATATGTCTGTTAACGGAACTTTTTACACCGAAAATTATGATTTAGTTTATGCTAATAATTATTCTGAAGATTATAGTAGTTATTATGACTTACACATGAATGAAAACAATAGTTGGGGTGGATATGGTGGATATGGTAAATACTACACACCACAACCAAAAATAGATAAAATAGAAATTAACGGTAAAGATTTTCCTAACGCCTATAAAGACTTTAAAGTGGATAAGTGGGTTATCACTAATTCTAATAGGATTGAGTATGACCATTGGAAATCTGGTTACGATAAAGAAGGTAACTATGTTGTTTACCTTAACATGTCAATATCGTCTATAGCTGGTTCAGCTTTAGTACACGAAATTAAACACGCCTACGATGATTGGAATCGTATGAGTAAAGGAGCACCACCACTTAGAGATGGTTGGGAAATACAAAATATTTACACACCTGATTTTGAAAAATTAGTTTTAGGTGGGTCATTTAAATTGAGCCCCATGCTACACCCAATAATAAGGTATTATTATTTAGGTTCAAAACTAGAGTCTCCGGCTTATTTAGAAAATGAATACGATAATTCGGGATTAGGTGGTGACTATCGTGGTACAGCTAAAAAACTGATGTCATTTAAAGCTTCTAACTTTTTAAATAAAAAAGGGCAACCAGCGAAAGGTTTACAAGAGTCTTGGACTAAATTAATCACTGAATATGATATACCTTTCTTTAGAAAGTTTAAAAATGTTGTTGATTTTTTAAATTATACTGAAAAATACTTTAATAAAAGGGGTAGAGATATAGTAAAACGTATTGATAAAATGAGGTATGTTCATGATAAACCAGCTCCAGTTTATGAACCAAAAAAATGGGAAAAGCCAAGAACAACAATACCAACAGTAAAAAACCCAAAAACACCAAGTAATCAATTAAGTTTATTTGACCAACCCAATAATGAAAATAAACTTGAGATTGAAAAGTTAAATCAACAAATAGATTTTCTAGAGGATGAATGGGATAAGTTATATAGCGAAGACCCAAAGAAAAATAAAATAGATTTAGAGGAAATGGATATAACCATAAAGACTTTAGTTAAAAAACGTGATGAATTAGAATTTGGTTCATCTTACCCTTTTTAATTCTTTCCTAATACATATTTTTTAATTATACTTCCTATATGGAAAAAATATTAGAGAATATTGAAAATTGTGTTATAAAAAATTTTGACACTAAAAGAATACCGAACCTTTTTAAGGGTAAAGTAGAAAAAGATTTATGGAGAGGTGAAAATAAATATAATTTTAGTGGACACTACAATAAAGATAATGGAAGTTTGTTACACATTTATTGTTATGTAACTGAAAAAAGAAAAGTTTTAAGTTTACGTAAAATGTTTATTAAAAAAAAATTCACTGAGAAACAATACATAGTTGATTTAACTGTAACATCTGATGAATGTAAAATTAAATATAATACAAATTCAGATACACACCCTATGGTATATGGTTTATATAAGACTTTAGAAAATCATGTAAAAAAAACAAATTATAAAACTTTATCCACAATTAATAACATAATTAAATCTGATGTTAATTTTGTAGATAACACAATTAAACCTTTAATTTTTTAATATATGAGCACATTTATGATAAAAAAAATAATGATTAAACCTAATGGTAGAAAAACACATGTCTTATTAACCAACGGTCAAAGTGAGATTTTAGAAGTAAAACATGAAAACATTGCCAACAATTTAGTAAAAGTATTAAACGAAAATTCTGATAGTGGGTGGACATATGAAATAGTTGAAATTAAAAAGTGATGTGTAAAGAAAAACCTTTTTGGGCTAAAAAAAACGAAGAAAAATGGTCACAGTTAAAGTTTAATATAGATTTTTTAAAAAAAATAAATAATAAAAATAAAAGTTTACATTGTGAGTATTGTGGTAAAGAAGATTTAAAGGTCTATGATTGGTGTCAAAAAGTTAATCTTGAGGATGTTGCAACTGTAGACCATTTTTACCCAAAATCAAAATTCGAGTATCTAAAAAAAGAAGAGAAAAACTTTATTATTTCTTGTTATAGTTGTAACAATAAAAAAAGAGATACTTTATGGGAAGTAGAAAAAATAAAATACCCATTAGATAACAGTAAAATAACAAAACTTAAAAAAATAGTTTAAAATGAGTGAAAGAAATAAATGTGGTTGTGGAAACACAAAAGATGAAAATGGTTATTGTGATGGTTCACATATGAACATTGTAAAAGAAGATAGAGGTGAAACAGATGGGTTAAAAGCTAAAGTTTCTTGGAACCCTGAAGAAATAGACGGTTGGCATAATTTAGATGTAGAAGCCGAACTTAAAGATGTGTTAGAAGAAGATATGAAAAATATATTAAAAGAAGAGATAAAAAAAACAGATAAAAAATGAGTGATTTTAACGAGTTAATAAATTCAGATAAGCCAACATTAGTTGACTTTTGGGCTCCTTGGTGTGGTCCATGCAAAATGATGGCACCCATTATAGAAGAAACAAAAAACAAACTAGGTGATAAAGCCACAGTTTTAAAAGTTAATGTAGACGAAAATAAAGAAGTTTCTATGAAATATGGGGTAAGAAGTATACCTACAATCATTTTATTTAAAAATGGAGAACCAATATGGAGGCAATCCGGTGTGGTTCAATCAAAAGTTTTAGTGGATAAAATAAACCAAACAGTTTAGTGTAAATGTCAAAACAAAAATCAAATTTAGTAAGACTTGTAAGACGCACACAAACATTAATATCTATAATATTATTTTTTATTATATTAATTTTTTGTTGGAAGACAACTGGTTTAGAATTAAATAAAATACAGTTATCTTTTTGGGGGTCTAGTGATTTACGTTTTGGTTGGTTGTGGAATTCTATAATAGTGTTATTATCTATATCTATCTTGGTTAATAATATTTTGTTTGTGAAAAAACATGTTAGATTAAGAATAAAAACTATATCGTATATTATGTTTTCGTTTGTCGCTTTATGTTTAATGATGGTAGGAATATTCAATTTAGATTACGGAGCATTACATGATGTGTCTGCTTGGTTATACTTTTTTGCTTACCCATTTTCCATTTTTATTATGGCTTATTTAAATAGAAAATTTTTGCTATATGAAGAATGGTTTACACATTTAATATTATCCATAATAATGATTATTTTACCAATGTCTTTTATAACTATGTTTGATGGTTTAGCTATACCAGAAATACTACATTCAATTATTGTTAGTATATGGAATATATATACAGCCTTTAAAAGGTTTGACATCGGTTTTAAAATGGTTAAATAATGTTTTTATTATATTTGTAATATTTATTATTATGGAACTAAGAAAATCTATAGAAACTAAAGTCCCATATCTTGTGATGCGGAAGTTTGGTATCGTTCACACATTAAAATAAAAAAATTATTACGATGAAACATATAATTAACATAATACTAATACTATGGGTGACTATTACGTTTGCTCAGTACCCATTAATTGAAGATTTTGATTCTTTTGGGGGGTTGGATGAATGGACAGCCGATAACGGAGCTGGTTCACAGAACTATGGAGGAGCTGAAAACTATGCAACTTTCAATTTAGGGTCAACACCTTATGTAAACAATGACACAATTACCATAATGAGTCCAATACTAGATTTATCCAGTGTAATTGGTAATGTAGATGTGGCGTATCCACTATCGGGTAATATTGAGAACGGGTGGGACTTCATGACATTTGATTATTTTGACCAAGGGGTTTGGGTCACAGACGCTACCTATACAGGTGCATACTCAGGTGTAGTTAATACAAGGGTACCCAATACAACAACTCAAGTTAGATTTCAACTAATAACTGACCCAACATTTGTTATATGGTATAGGGCTAATTTTAGTGCTTGGAATTGGACACAAGGTGGCTCATTTCAAACACCTGTAGATATATCCAATTCCTATGTTGGTGGAAGTCCTAGACGAGTTCTAGTTTATTACTATGATATTACTTCTTTTTCACTTGACGCTCCAAATGGTACATTACCTATAGAATTAACTAGATGGCACGGAACATATGATAAAGATATGGATATGGTATTACTGAGTTGGACAACAGCTTGTGAAATTAATAACGATAAATTTGAAATATTACATTCGGAAGATGCTAGAATTTGGGAAGTAGTGGTTAGAAAAAATGGTGCAGGGAACAGTAATAGGTGTATCACATATCACGCTTACCATCAACCAGACTCGGAAATTAACTACTATAAACTTCGTCAAATTGACTACGATGGAAATGAAGAAGAATTTAAAATCATTAACATTAATACCCCTTTAAATAAACAACAAAACTCAGATTACGTTTACTTTAACCCACTTGGACAACTAGGTGGACAACAATTTAAAAAACAACTCAAATGAAAAAATTATTACTTATATTAATGTTATTTCCATTATTAACTATGGGTCAAATGGCTAAAGAAGAACTCCCTGATAATCTTTATAGTGTAGATTTACACCTTCAACAAAAACCAACTTATAAAAAAATGGATGTTAATTCAGGATACGTATTAATAATGGGAGGCGCTTTGTTTACTCTACTAGGTGTTGCAACACCAAATGAAGGTGAATTTGTAAACGGAAAATACCAACAAAGACCAATCTACAAACAACCATCACATTTACTAGCTGTAATAACAGGAAGTACCCTATTATTAACGGGAATTGTTGTTACAATAGGTAGATAATTTATCATAAAAATAAAATAATATTTTATTTAAATTTTTTATTTAAAACATAATTTCAAATACGCCTGTTTTAATTTTAAACACTTTATTTACATAAGTAAATTCAATATTTATGTATAAAAACTATGAAAAATTTATTATCAATATTATTGATATCATTAGCACACACATTTCACGCACAAACCTATAACGATACTATTGCTTATGACCAAATGGAAGATTTTAGTTGGGGTGGAAACTGGTGGGCAGGTAATCCTACAACTGGTTTTTTCACAAACGCTTCAGTATCAGAACCCGCATCAGCCGTAATATATGGTTCAGGTGGTGCCGCAGACGAATATGATTGGTATTCATTACCTAATATAGATACTTTAAAGGTTGATAAGGAGTATAAAGTAAAATTACATTTAGGTTCTTATAGATTTACATCGACAGGTAGTTTTTCTGGTGTTGATATTGATGACTACGTAGACATTCAAGTATCTACTGATGGGGGGTTAACTTATAACTCTGAGGTTAGAATAACAGGAAATAATAACGCATACTGGGATTTTAATTCTAAAACAATAAGTAAAGTTATCAACGGAAGTGTAGATATATACACACCTGCTGGTGGTGGAGATAGAACTTTATTAGGTGATGGTTATTCTATTGTTGAGTTAATATTTCCATTAGGGACAAGACAAATAGCTATTGATGTTTTATCCGTAGTAGATAGAGCTGGTGAAGAATGGTGGATGGATGATTTTTTTCTTTTAGGTTCTGGTAGTGGAACGTTCTTACCCATTGATTTAATTTGTTTTGATGTAGCTACTAACGATTTGAATCAAGTTGTTATAGAATGGAGTACCGCGTCACAAATAAATAATGATTATTTTAGTATTGAAAAATCTATGGATTGTGTTGAGTGGGAAGAAGTTAAAAAAATACCAGGAGCAGGAAACACTAACACACAAATGGATTACCGCACCATAGACACAAATCCCTATAAAGGTATTTCTTACTATAGATTAAAACAAACAGATTATGATGGTGAGTTTGAAATATTTAACCCTAAAGCTGTGATAATAAAAGATAGATATACAATAGGTTTAAACATAAAACCGAATCCCGCGATAAATCAGATAGAGTTAAATTTAGTACACCCAGACCCAAGTTACCACTCATTTAATCATGATGTTAGAATATATAATTCAAATGGAAATGAAGTTTATAAAATGTTTTTTATGGGTGAGTTAAACAACTTTAAAATTGATGTTAGTAAATTTAAATCTGGTTATTATATTGTTAATTCTAAGAGTGATAAAACTAGTGGTATTGGTAAGTTTATAAAAAAATAAAAGCTATGGAAATAAAACCTAAATCAAATAAACCTTATGTTAAATTAGATAAGGAAAATTGTGTTTTAACATTTAAGGGAAAATCTTACCCCGAACACCCATCTCTTTTTTATGACCCAATAATTGAAGAACTAAATAAATGCTCTGAATACATGCTGGGAAAAACTATAACCATGAACTTAGCTTTTGAAATACTTAATTCTGTTTCTGGTAAATATCTTTATGATATAATTGGAGTCATAAATAAATCATCTAAAAAACTTAACGTAAACTGGTATTATGAAAATGATGATGAGGACATGGAAGAAGAGGGTTATACATTTAAAAGTGCGTTTAAATCAACTAACTTTAAATTAATACCTATAGAAAGTTTTAACTAATAAAAGAATGTCTAAAATTTCTAGGGTTATTGTCAGAAACTATAGTTTCGTTCACTATAGGTACCTCGACAACTCTAGGTATATAACGCATTCTACCCTGATATAATCTATAATATAATTTAACCCTATTGTCACCTCTACGGTTTTTACTAAACATAAGGTAACGATTTTCTTCAGCGTCATCATTCACAACATATAACATACCAGTACTGTCAAACTCAATAGAGGCGTCACCTTTAAATGTTCCAGATTTTGTGGCTTGTTGAATAACCATAAATGCGGTGTAAGTTTTTGTTGGGTTAGCGCCTTTTTTATGTTTAAACATTAAATCCATAACCCACTTAGAGCTTTGTTTGGCTGTTAATGATGTTGTTGTTTGTATTCTATTAGATACAACCTCTAAACTATCAATCAAAACACCATCCCAACCTTGATTTAATGTTTCTACTAAAACTTGTTTTGGGTTTGTGCATCCAGCCAAATATAAAGTATTTATATCCACTAAACCAGGGATTTTTTGTGATAATTCATAATTATCAATTTCATCTTGTTCACCAGAAATATATAAAAATTTCTTAGTTGGGTTTACGGTTTGTAGTTTATGTACAGTATCTATGGACCATGAAGTTTTACCACTACCAGCTCCACCAACAACAATATAGATACAGGAAGGTAATAAACCACCTCTATCAGATATAAAACCATCTAATATGGTGTTGGTTTTCATAGGTACTAAAACCTCTTGTGGTATCTCTAAATCTCTTAATTTGACTATTTTACTCATATAATTTATTTTTAGGGTGTTAATTAATTATTACAAATATAAGTAAAATTATTTAATATAAAAAATATTAACCTATTTACTGTTACAAAAATGTTAATTAATATGTGATTAAAAAAAAAATATGAGTGAAGAAGATATACATAAAAAATGGAAAAAAATTCTAAGAGGTATTACTTTAGAGGACTCGATAAGGTGTGAGGGTTATCACAAAGATTTAGAGGAAGGCACAATATCACACTCTGAAGTAAAAGAGTTCCTATATCAGATGTCATTAAAATATAACCAATAATCATGAAAACTTTTTTAAATATTTACAGAACAATTTCTTATGTGTTTGTTATAATTACAATCATAAGCGTTTTTAATATTATCACAAAGACACAAGAAATTTACGAATTAAAAATAGAGTTAACTGACTTAAAATATCAAATAAAAACTCTAAATAAAAAAATACAAAAAGATTCTTTAACTTTAGATGTGTCTAATAAAAACTACTATTCTTTATGGGAAGAAAACCAAATATTTTCATCTATGTTAAGTGAAATAGAAAATGAACCAAACGGACATGATATATTAAAAAAATTGTGGAATAAATCCCAAAAATAGGTATTTTACGTAAATAAAGTAAAAACACGTATTTATTTTTTTACGTTAAAAATGAGAGTTACTTAAGTTATTTTTTGATATATATTTGTATAAAACAAACAAAATCATGAAAAAAATTATCACAACTATCATTATTCTAATCATTATAGGTATTACAAATCTAAATTACAAAACTTATCACACAAACGCATTTGATTTATTAATGGAAATTAACGAAAACAACGCTAATTTATTAAACGATGGGGACCCAATACCTGGTCTTGACATGTCTTTGGGTACTAAACACAAAGCAAAATACAGGGTGACAGCTGTTAATAAAATAGATAATGACATATGTAGTGTGTCAAACACAATTGAGGTCAACCCTAGTTTATATTTATATGTCCCAAACGCATTTACGCCAAACGATGATGGTCTAAATGATTCATTTGGAGCACTTGGTTATGGTGTTAAAGATTATCATTTAATAATATATAATAGGTGGGGTGAATTAATTTTTGAATCTCTTAAACAATCTAATCAATGGGATGGTACTTATCACGGACAAAAAGCTCCAATTGGTACTTATGTATATAATATTGATTCGACAGGATATTATCACGACAATTTTCATAAAGAAGGTACGATAAGTATAGTTAAGGTGTAAAAAAAAGTGTTTATAAACAATTTAATAATAATATGGAACATATATGTATAATATGTGTATAAAATAAAAAAAATATAATTATGAAAAAACTATTAATAATTTTATTGGTAATACCTATGTTGGTATCATCACAATACGTAAGTAAAAACAACGGGGATTGGACAACTGGTTCCAACTGGGTGAGTAACATATCACCACCATTAACTGGAGGTAGTAAATTGTCTGATGATGTGAACATATCATCAGGCAATCAAATAATATTAAATAATAACTTAGAGATACTGTCAGGTTCTATATTAATTATAGAGGGTGAGTTAAAAGTTACTGGAAACATAACATTTAAAAATGGTTCAGGAGTACTAGTCCAACCTGGTGGGATACTACATATACTTACAAGTGGGTCTAATGCGAATAACTCAGATAATATTGTGATTAACGGACAAATGATTATTGATGGTGACTTTGACTCTGGTTCGGGCTCAACAATAGATGGAAATGGTGAGGTTATTGTCAATGGAACTAGTAGTGGTTCTGGTACGATATTTGGTGATGTGACTGGTTGTTCCGGATGTTCATTTAATGGTAGTAGTTCATTACCAATAGATTTGTTATCATTTAAGGCAGAAGAATATAATAATTTAATTCGTTTAAAATGGGTTGTTGCGTCACAAATTAATAATGATTTCTACACAATATACAAATCAACCGACGCTTACAATTGGGACACTTTTATTGAGATTCCAGGTGCTGGTAACTCTAACATTATTATGGAGTACGAATGTTATGACGATAACATTATTTATAGTACAGTATATTACAAATTAAGGCAAACAGATTATAACGCAACTTACGAAGATTTCCCAACAATAGCTGTAACAATATTAGACCCTAATAGACGTAAAGAAGTTATTCATACTATAAATTTGTCTGGAGCTGAAGTAAATAATAAGGTTAAGGGTTTCATTATTAACATATATAATGACGGTAGTGTTGAAAAAAAGTTTAATAATGATTAGATTTCACTATGGTTGAAATAATGAAACACGTATTTGGGGTTTGTGGGGAACCGCACCCATCACTTTTATGGTTAATCACTTCCGGTGGTGTTTTAGTGTATTTTATTAAAAAAAATGTTAAGTGGTGCTTTGGTAAATTACAAATATTGAAAAAGTATTTAATGATTTTTAAATAATGTAAATCGAACCCTAAATCACTAATTAGCAATAACAAACCCTTATAGAAATATAAGATTTTTTTATGATAGGATAATATTTATTAGTGTGAAAAAGATTATTAAAAAAGTGTTAAAAGAAGAATCCGATGAATTAGATTGGATTAAAGACACCCAACCACCATCTTTTAGTTACCTATTAGGGAAGGCCTTGTATTTTGACCCTTACATTGACAACATGGTAGACCTTAAAAAAATACTAAACCTTTTAGTAATTATGGGTTTTAAACATGGTGATTGGCCAAGTAATTTATCATTCGAAGATGAGGAGGGTGATATTATTGGTTTATATTTAAACTCTTATCATACCAATAGAGGTAGAATTGTATACACCGGATTAACAAATGAAGACTATGAGGAACATATTAGTTCATACGCTGATAGACCTGTTGAAGTTTTAGATGGTTGGCAAACCTTGGGTTACTTTTTATATGACAAAAGATTAAATTATTAAATAAAAAGAACCTTATATAATATTTAAACCCCTTATAGTAATATAGGGGGTTTTTTATGCCTTGACAGTTTTTAAAATTTATTGTATGTTTGATTAAACCAAAACAAAGATGGGTGAATTTATGGATGAAATTGAGATAAGTGAAGATATATTAAAAAAATGTATATTAGATTCTGAAAACCTATTAAGTAGTATTAGAGTGGAGATACATCAAGTAAAACCATTTCCAAATTTTTGTATGGTGTGGTATGAGGTATTTGATAATTCTAAATCATCAAAATTTATGGGTAGGGTAGATAAGGGAGACTATATGGATTTATTAAAACAAACAAAGATAAGTGAGAAGATGACATACGAGGAATGGTATGATAAAAATGAAGAAGAAATTTTGATTGAATTGGCTGAAACAGGAGCTGATAGAGAAATGGATTTTAATTCTGAAGTTGAATTTGACAATAGATACGAAGATTATTTAAACCAAAACAACGATGAGTAAAGAAGAAAGAATTGAAATTGAAAAAATAAGTAACCAATTATTTGAACTTAGAGATTGGTTATCTCAACAACCAGGACATCCTACCCATCTTTCTAATTTACCACAGTGGTTTTGGGAAAGTTGGGGTGAATATATAGATGATTTGAAACGATTAAGTAAACCAAAACAAATATGAGTAAAAAAAGATACATAGGGTTAATTCATGATGAGAGAAATGATGACTTTACAATAGGGTATAACATTTCAACTAACATAAAGAAAATGTTAAAATGGAAAGAAGAAATGTTAAATTGTGGAAATGTTGAAGACTGTAAAATATTTGAAATAAGAGAACAAAAAGAAGATGAGTTACGATGAAATTAGATACCTAGATAAGTTTAACGAAGACAAAGAAAGAGAATATAACACACTACCAATACAAGATGAAGAAAAAAGTGCGTCGTCTTTAATGTTTAGAGATATGAAAAAGGCTGCAACACTTACTAATAAGACTATGTATAAAATTAAATATTTTAATAAGATTAAATTTAATGGTAAGAATTATGAATGGGCTTATGGTTGTTATAATTATGATGGTGACTATAACTGGAGACTATTCATTTTCGATGGTGAAGGGAAAAGGATATATAATGAAGAACCTGTAAGGATGGGTGATTTTAACGCTGAAGAAATTAGAGATATATTAGAACAATCCCTTATAGAAATATAAGGGATTTTTGTTTAGCCACCATTTTTTTTATAATCCACAGTATATAACCCTATTACGAATTCTTATAACAGGGACTTTTCTTACAAGAACGATATTTATGATTATATGAATATCAAAAGAATCATAAAGGAAGAAATAGATAGACCATCAAAGAAAGAGTTTAATGATGCGATAAAAGATATAATGGAATTAATACCAATTATATCACATAATGTTATTCATAAGAACAATTTGTCTCACGATACTGAAACAGTTATAAGACTAAATAAAGAAATCTTAGAAAAGGTCAAAGAAGGTGACGATGCAATACTAGACCAAATGTGGAAACACTCATGGTCTTTAATTCTAAAAAACGCAATTAATACCATTACTTATTATACAAGATGAATATCAAAAGAATCATAAAGGAAGAAATAGATGGTCTAGAATGGATTAAGAATGTTAAATCAAATCAGGATATTGCACAAGAAATTGCTGATAATACTGAAATAAAAAATGAGAGATTATACATTCCCTTCTCATACCCTCCTGCCCCTTCCTTCTTCTCTCTTTTCTCCCTCCGTCCCACTTCTCTCTCTTTTTTCCCCTTCCCTTCCTCTCTTTCTTTCTCTTTTACAAAATATTGCAAAGAACAATATGGATTAACAAAAAAAGAGATACAAGATATATGGAAAAGATATAAGGATATTATTATAGATAAAATTAATGACCATCATAATATTAATGAATCAGATGATATGGAAGGTCTAGAATGGATTCAGGATATTAAATCAAATCAAGATATTGCACAAGATATTGCTGATAAAACAAAGATTAAAAATAATAGAATATATTCTCCTTACCTTCCCTCCTCTTTTCCTTTTCCATCCCTTTTCCTTCCTCGTCCTTCTTTCTACTTCAGTTCTTTTATATATTATTGTGAAAAACAATATGGATTAAATGATGACGAAAATATAGATATATGGGAAAGATATAAGGATATTATTATAGATAAAATTAATGACCATCATAATATTAATGAATCAGAAGACAAAAATATTAAAAGAATCATAAAGGAATAAATAGATGAATTAGATTGGATAATAAATAAAGACCAAATTTCATCTTTATTTATATATTGAATATTTATAATTATGAACAAAAGTTTCCTCATATCAATTTACACATCTTTTCTTATTATAATTACTTTTTTTGTAGTTAAAGTTATGTTGTTATTTGGGTTTATTAATGGTTCGGTATATACTGATTGGTATGAGTTTATTAGTTTGTTATTATTTTTACCACCTTTTTGTATTATACTAAAAGAAAACATAGGAAATAACTCCAACTTCAATGCCAATATGTTAAATGCTATTAACAAATCCAATGCAGTAATAGAATTTTGCCCTGATGGAAATGTAATTAAAGCAAATCAAAATTTCCTAGACATATTTGGTTATAAAATAGAAGAGGTTAAAGGGAACCATCATAGAATGTTTGTTAAAGATGTGTATAAAAATACACTTAAATACAAAGAGTTTTGGGATGATTTAAAAAATGGTGAATTTAAAAGTGGTGAATTTGTAAGAATAGATAGTAAAGGTGAGGAGGTTTATATTAACGGAAACTACAACCCAATTTTAGATAATAATGGTAAATGTTATAAGATATTAAAAGTGGTAAACAATATAACAGAAATGGTAGAGCAAAAAGCAGAGATAGAAAAAACCAACTCTTACCTAGAACATGCGGCAAAAATATTAAGACACGATATGCATAGTGGGATAAACACCTATATACCAAGAGGTTTACGTTCTTTAAAAAGAAAAATGTCTACTGACATTATTAAAAAATTAAAAATAGAATCCTCTTTAAGATTAATAGAGGAAGGGTTAAAACACTCACAAAAAATATATACTGGTGTTAAGGAATTTACAAATCTTGTTAAAAAAGATGCCACATTAGAAAGAGAAATTTTTAATTTAAAGGACATACTAAAATTACACCTAAGTACCACAGCATACTCAAAACAAGTTATTATAGAAAACTTAATAGATTGTAATGTTAATGAATCTTTATTTTGTACAGCTGTAGATAACCTAATAAGAAATGGTTTAAAATATAATGACAACGATTCAAAGTTAGTTAAGATATATATGGATAAAGCGAAATACAATAAAGATAGGGGTTCGTATAGAAATTTACTAATAATAGAAGACAATGGAAGAGGGATGGGCCAAGAGGAATTTGAAAGTCTTTCCAAACCGTATATAAGAAAAGATAAACAACAAGAGTCTGGAACGGGATTAGGTCTAAACATATGTTTAGCTATAATGAAAGAGCATGGCTTTGATGTTAGTAGTGAAAAAATAAAAACAGGAACTAAAATAAAAATAGAAATACCATTATGATTGATTCAATATTATTAGTAGATGATGAAGACTTATTCCACCTAGTCTTCGAAGACGCTTGCAGCCTCTTAGATATAACATTAAGCCTTACAAGTGTATCTAGTTCAGATGATGCTAGTGATATGTTTAAAGAGTGGTTTGAACGGGGTGAAGGTAAGCCAAGTTGTGCCTTTATAGATTTAAACATATTAGGTAGTTCTTTCGATGGTGTAGAGTTGATTAGAAAGATAAATTTTGAATACGGAAACGAGGTTGTTGTTGGGATAATATCATCATCCAACGAGGAATCCGAAAAAGTTAAAGCGATAGAAGCTGGGGCTCAATTTTGGATAATAAAATCTGATGAGATAGAACCTAGACTTGAGGAGTTTAAGGAGGATTTTAAAGGTTATAAAACTAAAAGTCTACCATTCAAGGTTTACAAATAAAACATGAAAAAAATCAATGATTCCACAAAGAAAGTTTTGTTAGAAATATTTAACGAAAAAAACATATGTCTTGAAGGGAATATATTAAAAATAATAAATGTAGAAAATGAAAATAAAGAATTTTCTGATTACATACAAACTTGTATAGGTAGGGATAAAGAAAGTAGACAGAAAAGATTAACGGTAACAAAACAAGTACAGAAACAAAACACAGAACTCAGTAAAAATAAAAAAGAAATTGAAACTATAAATGAAAATTTAAAATCATCTTTAAAAGCAACTGAAGATGCTAAGGGTATAGTAGAAAATGATTTAGATATCCTACAAAAGAAAACCCAGTTTGAATTAATAAATAGTATAGTAAAAGTCGCTCTTTATATTATTATTGGGGTTGGGGTGTCAACAACAATAATGTATGGGTTTTCATTGTATTTTGATAAGGACACTCAAATGATTGGTTCTGCATGGAGTAACATTTTTGGAATCCTTCTAACCAACGCTTTTTCTATAGTTGGTACCATTATGGGGGTAAAATACGCCACTAACAATAAATAAAATATAATAGAACAAACCCTTATATAAATATAGGGGTTTTTTTATGCCTAAAATTTGACAGTTTAATGTATTATTACTATTTTAAACCAAAACGAAGATGAGTAAAGAAGAATTAGAAGAAAGTGGTTGGGTATTCCAATACGATATACTTAATGAACAAAAATTCGAGAAGGGTGATGTATGGAAAGATGATGGACAAGGAGCTTTTCTTAATATTAAAGATGGTAAGATTACCATAATAACAACCGATAAAGGATTTAATCAAGATGGACCAAACCATTCAGTTAAATACAATGGTAAATGTAATAGTATGGAACAGTTTGATATGATATGTGAAATGATTGAATTAAAAGCTTAAACCAAAACAAAGATGGGTAAATTTATAATAGATATAAGAGATGATATTGGAGATTATGAAGCGGTATCTGCTTTATTAGATGTAATGGCTGTTGGCAGAATATCTAAGAATGAAACTATGTATTGTTACCATACAGAAATGGTTAATGGTATTCATGTTTCAGCTATGGAGAAAAGTAAGTACGGAAAGAGTGAAAGATTTATAATCCATTTAAATAAACCAAAACAAAGATGAGTAAAGAAGAAATAATTGATGAATTATACTCTTGTTATGAAGCTGAAATCTCATTACAAAACGTTAGATACACCCACCCAATGTTTTACAATGGGACATTTAGTAATGACAATGAATGCCAACCACCAAACCCAGATGAGTTGATGACAAGAGATGAATTCATTGAAAATATGAATAACGAAACAGAAGAATATAGATGGAATACATCATTTCAAGTTTTGTATAATTATATTTCAAAACAAAGAAGATGAGTAAAGAAGAAAAAAAGTTTGGGCTATGGGTAAATAAATTCAGAAATGAATTAGCAGAAGGACAAATAGAAGTTTTACAAGATAGTTTATCTAATTTTGAATGGCCTGATGAATATAAAGAAATATTTCAGAATAGAATAGAAGAACTTAAACCAAAACAAAGATGAGTAAAGAGGAGAATTACCTAAACGCATTAGTGGCGATATATGATTATCTAAAATTAACTGATAATGAAATTATCAACAATAATATTAAGATTAGTATGTTAGAATTAAATGAGGAAACACTTTCAGAAATGTTTTTTAGAAAATTAAAAGCATATGATATAGACCTAAATGAAGAATTAGGTTGGACACATCTTACACCAATAAACCAAAATAAAAAAAGATGAGTAATAGTCTACATTCAATAAGATTAAGGTCTGACATTACCAAAATGGAAAATGTTATACAAATGGTAGGTGGATATCCTGACCCAAAAACCAGAGAACAAATAGTCGAAATGATTAACAAAGTATGTGTTCATCAGGTAACGGACAGAACCACACCTGAAGATATTGACAATGGCGAATTCAGATACGGAATTCAACCTACACACGTACAAGAAGAAATCACAGTTAAATTTATGTATTAAACTAAAACAAAGATGAGTAAAGAAATAGAAGAATGGATGGAAGAATGGTCTGGTCTTGTTAATAAAGAAAAAACAAATACTGATGACTTTTGGTTAGATACACCTGTTGGTAGTTTTAAGAATCCAAAGCTTATGTCAAATGAAAATGATGAAGTAGGAGAAATTAACATAACCATTCAATATGATGAATGGGATAAAAACCAAAACAAAGATGATTAAAGTTGATAAGTTTGATAAACTATTTCTATCTCAAATACAAAGAGATGTATACACCTTTCATGTTGGTGACAATAACTGTAGAGATATCAAGGTTGGAGACGATATTGAAATAGATGGTATATCTGGCAAGGTGGAGTCACTGGAATGGTTTGTAAAAATGTTTAATGGCCCAGATGGTGAACCATTAAAAGGAGATAATGTAACAATTTTAATAAGCCAAAACAAAGATGATAAGGAAAGCACATAATAATTACTATAAACAAAAAAAGAAACTACATCTTAACTTTAGACCATATAGGTATTGGCATTTTATGACATATCAAACACTAAGATACCTTAAAAGAAAATTAATTAAACCAAAACAAAGATGAGTAAAATGATGGGAATTAAAACAAAAATAAAGATGAGTAAAATGAAAAGACTACATGTAAAATTTATCAAATGGTTGTCCAATAAATTTGGATACAAAATTGTGATGTTGAAAGCTAAAAATGGTACAACCACCATTGAAGGTAATAGAGAAGTATTACCTTATGTAGATATATCAGGGTATTTTTTCAAGAAAGAACCACTTAAAAGAAACAAACCAAAACAAAGATGATTAGTGATTATAAAATAAAACAGAATAAAGTTAGAAGAAATTATCACATATCGAATGTTATCACTTCGGTAGTCATAATATTTCAATTCATACTCATGGGAATAACGGCATCATATGATATGGTTGGGTACCTAACACCCATTTTAGGTATTGTCACCATATGTGGGTTATTATTTATGTTTATGTTTATTGGGTTTGTATGGGGTTATTTTTATGGTGAAGCAGTTAATTATAATGTTGACTAAAACAAAGATGAGTAAAGAAGAAATAAAAGCACTACTAATAATTTGGGAAACCTTTAATAATGGAGTTGACCACACCATTGAAAACAGGAAAGAGTTAGATATAAAACTTAATGAGTTTTTGAATAAAGAGCTCAGGGTTAAAGATAATAAACCAAAAAGAAGATGAGAAAATATAGAATCATAGAAGAAAAGTACGAACACATAAGTCATTTTTATCCACAATATAGAGATGAAAACGTTGCTTATTATGTTTTAGGGCAAGATGAAAATGGTAAGGGTATAAAGTCAGAATATCAATATTTTGGTAAGTGGGAAGATTGTGGACTAGAGCGAGTACAAAGACAATGGAAAAGAGATATGTTTTATGGTTTATCAATAGCGAAACGTAGAATAGAAATAGATATTAAACAACAGACAACCGAAGAGTTGAAAGAAACTATTATACACGAATACTAAACCAAAACAAAGATGAGAGTAAATAAAAAGTTATTTGAGAAATCTAAAAGAG
>JAAHTH010000365.1_pt1 | contig 43044 bp, 51 predicted proteins | sample 6116091 | NCBI WGS metagenome assembly JAAHTH01 (sample SAMN13939990, study PRJNA603662) | sponge metagenome | isolation source: marine sponge | host: Mycale hentscheli | place: New Zealand | collected 2006 | reverse complement strand
CCAATTCTCTTGACCATTTGAATGGTTCTTCGATACCATTGATTTCCATCAAGATGCCAAAATTGGTCATGTCGTTTCTGTACTGCTCGTCTTTTTTGGCATGTCCATTGTACGAATGATTTCCATACGTTTCTTCAACGGCAACATAAGCTGCGTTGTTATTTGTACAGAATGAACGTAGTGAGACACCTTTGTCTTCGAATTTACGATACAATTTGAAATCATAGCTAATATCAATTAGTTTCTGGAAGTGTTTTTGTGGTGCTTCAAACCGCACCCCAATTTGTACTGGTTTAGGTTCAGTAGGTAGTGTGTACTGGTCTGCTAATTTTTTACCAAAATCAATACCTGATTTACCAACAGCAAATATTAGGCGATCATATTTGTTATCAAAATCTCCATAGGGTCTTTCATCAGTAAATACTTCTTGAGTATTAAAATCAATACGTGTTACTTTAGTTTCCCAAATAAATTCAACACCACTATTAACTAAAAAGTCATACCAATTTTTTCCAATCTCGTGTAGATAATCTGTACCAACGTGCCATACAGGAAATAAACGTAAACCAAAATATGGTTTAATAAAATCTGGTTCTGCTTGAGGGTCTGAGCATTGTACTTCCTCTGGTTTAGGGTGAAAACGCTTGAAGTTATTGATTACCTCATCAAACAATTCCATTGCCTTTTCTTCCCCACAATACTTAGACATATGTCCTCCAATTGCTGTATGGTAAGTTAATTTACCATCACTCCAACCACCAGCACCAAGGAAGCCTGTCATTACCTCCGAATATGGTCTACGATATGGATCTTTACCCATATCAATAATTGTGATGTTTTTACCGGGGAATCCGTTATCTACAAGTTTGGTTGCAGCATTAACACCTGCTACACCAGCGCCTACGATTACTAGTTTTTCTGCCATTTATATTTAATTTAATATATATAATATACGAACAAAAAGTGACGTCTCCAAAGGAGACGCCACAGATGTCATGTTTTTTTTTATTTAAAGCGACTGGCTATGAATCAGTCTATAAGTGTTTTTATTAAGCTCCTGCCATTACTATAACAGCATCACCTCCAGTAGCACTTGTTTCCCAAGTTAATAAACATCCTTTACCAAATATATTAGTATTTGAATCTAATAAATCATTATTAATATTACCAGTACAAACAGGACCATTATTACCTGAAAAATTATTCATTCTACCTGTAATATTATCTAATAATTCTTGGATATTATTACCTTGATTAACATCAGCAATATCAGTTGAAGTATAATCATGAACTAAGACTTCTTGGTTAAAATCTTCTGAGGGGTAATATAAACACCATCTAGCATCAAATTCGAGAGGTATATCACTAGCGTTTGTTGAAATAGCTCTTTGAATTCTACCTCCTGTTGTGATAATTGAAGCAAATCTTGCACATTGATAATCAGCTCCAAGATCATTTACTGCTGTAACGGTATTAACTACAGCATACTGACCTGTTGTTTCGTTAGTAGGGGTAGATTGTGGTTCTACAGGACCCGACCATTGCATCTGAGCAGTATTTGCATATATCTCAGTTAAAGTGCTTGCTCCTACAGTAGATGCTATATTACCTAATTCTGATGGGTTTACAATACCAGAAAAGATTGAATTAGCGGCCCCTACGTGAGTTAGATATGCGGTGTTTGTTGATATTACTAATTGTGATGCCATTTATTTTTTATTTTAAAATTATTGTTTATTGATAAATATATAAAGGAAAATTAAAGTTTATATATTTTTAAAATTAATTTACCTTCTCCTTTCCATAATCTATGCCATTCATGTTTTAATATAGATATTGTAGTATTTGGAGTAAGTGTTAAAGGTAATTTTTCATCATATTGGAATTGCCATCCTTTTCCGGCTTCTATTACTTCAACTGTTCTATGTTCATTATCACGATGCCACATCATTTCAATAGGATCAATATTTTGATCAAATTCTCGAATGATGTATTCATCTGTAATTTCTAGATCAATGTATGGTTTACCAGAAACCACCGAAGTTGGATTTAAGTCCAAGTAATTTTGCATAGCGAGGTAATCTGCAGCTCCAATATCCTGCTTTAGTTTTATCTTTTTTAGCTGAACAATTATGACGTTTTGCAAATGCATTACGTGCTTTTTTATCGTTGATTTTTGCTCTTAAACCACCTGAACCAAATCTAATTGTTTTAATTTTCTTGGTTTTAGGGTCCTTAACATAAACCTTATATGCTTTACCTCCTGAAGAGTCGCGCATTGGTTTATTTAATTTTTTATTGTTTTTCTTAGCTTTCTTTTTAGCTTCTTCTAATGGTAATAAAATATAATCACCATCTCTATGTTGTTTGATATTAATATTTTTCTTAATTAAATCAACAACTTCATCTTTACTAAATCCTAAACCAGATAATGCTTTTACTAATGGCTCTAAACCAGCAGCACCACCTTCTTTTGATAGGGTAGATCTTAATAATTCAATACCTTTAACAAATTTTTCATCTGTAACTTCATTCATAGACATATTGTCTATTTCATCACGAACCCATTCTTTTTCATTATCACCTAATTGATCATAATCCATTCCGAATTCCATATTTGCTAATTCATCTTCAAGATCCATTTGCTCATTTAATTCGATAGGAAAATCTAAAGGCACTTTTTTACCTTCAAACATACCATAATGACCTAAATCTGTTTCTGTTAAGATTTCTAAATCATCTTCATGAGTAATCTCTAATATCTCACGAGAGTATAATGAACGAGCTTCAGCCCACAAATTAAAGTAACTATCAGAACCAGCACGATATAAATGCTCTGTTAGCGGTGTATTAGCGTCCATATGGTGTTTTAAACCTTCAGACAGTATATCACGTGGAGCTAAACTTTCGTTGAGCATTAACGTTGATTTTGTTTCGCAAGTATTACATCCGCAGTCGCACATATTATTTCATTATTTCGTTATAAGACAATTCTATTTTATCCCCTGTTAAACTTCCATTTTTATATAACAAGTTTTCAGGTTGAACTGTTGCTCTTAAACCACCTGTAGCTTTACGAGTAGAATCATGTCTAATATTAAGAACAGGTTCTGCATTGAATTCTTCAACATCATTTAAATCTTCTATAATTTTAGAAACTTCAACTTTTACTGTATCTCCTTCTAAGCTAAAATCTTTAGGTGAATATGTTCTATAAATTACAACAGCATTATCTGAACCAAATATAATGGATTGTTCATCTTTAGAAGGTAAATCAGTTACAATAATACCTGTTATTTTTTTACCTGTATCTTCATTATACATAACATTAATACCCTCTTTTTCATTGCCTAATTTATCAGTAAAGGGTTTAAATGTTAGTTCGGGTGCAAAATCACCTCTTTTAATTTTTTCTGAGAGTTTAGCAACTACATCTTTATATCTTGAATCTGAACTTTCCCAGAAACCTGCATTGTCTTTTTTTATTGAAATAGGATAATCTCTATCTCCTTTTAATACAACATCTGCTTTTTTACCTCCAGCAACATCATATCCTACACCTACAACATCTTTAATTCCTTTAGTAGCATAATTTTTGTTTGAACCAATAAATACTACATTTTTAGGACCATCTTCAAGATATTTTTTTAATTCGTTTTCTAAAATATCTTCATTTTCAGTACCTGCGGATGCTCTACCTTGTGCGTTAGATGGTTTTAATAAAAATGAAGCACCTTTATATAATACAGCCCCCATTGAAGATCCTTTCGCATTTGGATCAAATGTAAAATCTTCTAAAGCATCCATTTTTTGAGCGTAATCAAAACGCTCTGATCTAGGGACTAATACTTTGTATCTATTTCCAGATACTTGTTTAAAATCTTCATCCTTAAATTCAAATTTATTTTTAAGGATTTCTATACCTTCTTCTGCATCTGTTGCTTCATTAAGATTAAATTTTTCACCTAAAAATTCACTTAACAATGTTTCCAATAACAAAACATCCTGATCATTATTCATGTCAGGATATCCTTTAGGAAATTTATACGCAATCCTATTTAAATATTTTGTAATGTTATCCACTTTATTTTATTTGATTTTAAGCTTCTACTTCTACATCATCATCAACGGTAACATCAACTTCTTCACCTCCACCATCTTCACCTCCAGGAAAATCACCACCTCCTGTATCTACTGATGTATCTGATGTTTCTGCAGGGTCGTCTACTGTATTACTACCATAAGAAAGCATTCTAGCTATAGATGATATAGCATTTTCTTCTTCATTAAGATTAAGTAAATAATATTTTTTACCTTCAATTGTAGCTACCCAACTTCTTTTCATCCAAGCTAATAAAAAACTTTCATTATTCCCAAGTATAATTCTAAAGGTTGTTGGTTTAGGAGCAACCCACTGGATGTCTGTTAAAAATATTTCGTATTGATTTGTCAATAGGTCAATTAATACTCTTTTCAATTCAGGAAATTTAAGCAAAACAGGAAATTTTTCCATATCTAACTCAATATTAGCATCACCGCTAACATCTAAATCAACTTTAGATATAGGATTATATACTTGACTTACAAGTCCTTTAATTTTATCTCTTAGTTCCTGTTTAGTCATTATCCTTTTTGTTTAGCAGTTGGGCCTTTACCTCCACCTTTTGCTTTATAAGATGCTACTGCACCTGCAATTGCTTTAGCTGCTTTTTCAGATTTACCTTGTTTTTTAATTTTATTAACTAAAGTTTTATATGATTCGTCTACTTCGTCTTTAGCATCCATCTTTTTATCCCAATATCCTTTTGGTAGACCTTCTTCAATTTCAACATCATCAACAACATCAACTTCCATTTCAGGAGCGATATCATCCATTCTATCTACTACAGCATCGATTTGAGGTTCTTTAATCTCAAAATCTAGATAGTGTTTAGCACCTACAATAGCTGATTTAGCATTTGAGATTTTTGATTGCCACCAATGTGGTAAATCAACTTCTCCTTTACCTTCAAAATCATCCATCATTTGGTATAATTCCATAGCATATTTTCCAATACGATATAAATCACCTTTTAGCATGTGAGGTTCGTTGTCTTCGTGACCTAAATCTAGATCTTCTTGCATCATATCCTCATCATCATCTTCCATATCAAGATTTTCGAGAGTACCTTCTAATGTAACATCGTATCTATTTGAACTTGTACCAAAATCTAAAGCACCATAAGCATCTAATCTACTATATTCTCCTGGGAAGTTATTTCTAAAGATCATTTTAGCTTGATCACTCAACTCATATAATTGATCCATTATCATCTGGAGTTCATCAGCTGCTTCTTGCTTATTTTCTTTTAATGATCTATCACCCATTCTCCCAATTAGAGATGAAGATTGTGATTGATCTTCTTCCTTTTCACTCAAAAATTTAGCTTTTGCTGCTTTAAAATCACCTTTATATAGTTGTTTAACTATTTTGCGTCCTAAAGCTTCTAATTGGTCTAAATCTAAAGAATGAGGTTTATCAAATCCTTTTAAATATGCATCTCCTATTTCTCCATATTCTGCTGGGTCAATTACATCATTAGCACCTTCTTTTAGAGTGTCTAATTCTTTAGCTGCTCTAATAAGATCATTTCTTGCTTCATCTTCACTAACACCTCTGTATTTAGCAATACTTCTAATAGCGCGTTTAGCGATACGTCTTTCTTCACCTGAAGAACTCTCATCTAGGTTTTTTTCAATTGCCGCGCCACGTTTTTCTTCGTAATCTGATAATTTACCGTCTTTGTTTAGGTCAGCTGCTTTTGGATTTTTTAGAGCATCCTTAATCATTTCTCTAACTTTATCTTTATTCATGTTTTCAGTTTTTTTCTTAGCCATATTAGTTGCGCGACCATACATTACTGCTTCTGCGTCCTTACCATAACGTTTAACGAAGGACCTCTTATTTGTTTTGAGGTCCATTATCGCATCTTCTCGATTTTCGAGTTCTTTTTTAGTAAGTTCGCGTTCGTTAAGCATGTATTTTTATTTGTGGTTTCTTTTGAAATCAGCAGAGAAGTTTTTAATTTTGTTAGCAGCAGATCTACATCTACCTTTAGCAGCAGCTGATGTTTTATCAATTTCTGCTTCAATTAATGCTACTTGTTCTTTGATTCCTTCTAATAATTCTTTAGTTTCCATAATTTTTGTTTTTTATAAATTTTATTGTTTTAGTTAACCTTTATTCTATTATAATAATTTGTTTATCAATCCATCTGCACCTCTACGAACTGAAGATTCGTTAATTGATTCATTTGTTCTAGCAACGTGAGCACGAGTATAATAAGTAATGGTATTACCAATTTGGTCAGTTAATTTTTCATCTTCTAATGCTTGGGCCGCTTCTTGAGCTTTAGTTAAAAGACCTAATACTTCAGCAGTTTCAGCATCTTCACCTGGGAGTTCTGATTTTACTTCTACGTCTGATTCTGCTTCTTCATCGTCTACTTTAACGTCAACATCTTTTTCAATGTCTACATCAACATTTTCATTATCTTCAACTTCAACGTCTTCAGCTTCATACATATCATCTCCTTCATCCATATCTTCTATTTCGGCTACGGGGTCATAAGCATCTGTAGTATCATTAATAGTAAGTTCAGCTTCAGCCATCATAGCTGTTTTAATCATTTCTTTTAATTCTGATTTTTTCATTGTGTTTTTATTTTCATTTAGTTTTTCTGATTTTAATTCATCTACCATTTCTTCTTTAGTATATGATTTTCCACACATTTTTTCGTAAAGTTTTTCCATTTTAACCTTTCTTTTTTCAAGGTCTTTAACTTCACGTTGCATTAGTTTCATTTTTTTCTTATCCACTAATTCAGATAAATTTTCGTCTTCAGAAACCATATCAATTCTTTTCTTTTTAACTTCAATCATTTCATCAATAGCATCAATTTTCGCTTCTAATGCAACAATTTCTGATTGTTTTTCAATTTCAGCTAATTTGCTGTCTACTGTTTCTTTTTTCATTTTTTTACGATTTTTATCTTTTGATTTATCTCCTGAATATTTTCTATCACCATCAGCTTTTTCCATATTTTCAGAATCAGCTCTACGTTGTGCCATGTCTTGTTCTTTAGAACCATGTTTCATACCTAATGAATCATCTAATTCATCATTATATCCTTGTTTTTCTTCTAGGTAATCACTCATTTCTTTTCTACGCTCCATGTAATCAGTTTCTACATCATCAGTCATACCAAGATCCGCTTTTGAATCTTCAGCTGAAATGATTTCGATTTCACCTTCAGGAGTAATATAAGCTACTTTAGCATTTCTTGAAGCCGCATTGGTAACTAAATGACCATCACCTTCAGGACGAATTACAAATGAACCACCTGCATAATCACCTAAATAATTAGCAATACCAAATCCTCTACTGTCTTCCCAATCGTCACCTGGAGTGTTAGGGCCTGCATTCACATCTAGATCAAAACCACCACCACGAGGATCAGCTTCAATTGAGTTAGGCGTGATTACATATTTAAGATCTAATTCATTATCTTCAGCTGTAAATTCATCGGCAACTGCTTGAGCAACTCTTTGAACTAAATCATCAGTGAGTTCTACTTCGTTTAATAGCTTACCTTCAGCTAAATATTTTCTATAATCGAAATCTTTCATTTTCTAGTGTGTTTATGTATAAATATGGTCATTTCTTTGAACTATACGTTCCTTTTTTATATTTTGCGGGTTTTGTGTTCTTAACGAACTGTTTTCCCTTTTTACTACCTTTAACTTTTTTAGCTACTGTAGCTTTTCTTTCTGCTTTTGTTAAAGATTGAGCTTTTTTTCTAGGCAAACATCTAGTAGTTGCTTTACCTTTTTTCATAGTACCACACTTACCAGCTATATTACCGGAAGTATTAATACGCACCCAGTCTTCTTTTTTAAACCAGTCGCGTAGTGATTCATCTATGATTTCTTTAACTCTATCTTTAGTCATTATGATACTGCGTCTTGAACAACACCTTTTATAATATTAGATACTTCTGTACCTTTAATAGCTGCTTTTAGACCATATAATCCACCTTTAAGGTAACCTGCTTTTTTAACATAACTAACAGCATTACCCCCAGCTTGACCTGCCATAGCTAATACTACAATAGCAAATAATATATCTGATATCATTTTTTGTTTTTTAGCATCTTTAGTAAATAAACTTACTATTCGTTTAATTGGTGCTTTAAATGCTTCTTCATTTTTATGAGTAAAATCATAAATTTTCTTAGCTGCAGCTTCACCTTTACCCCAATCACGTTTAGCAAATTGTTTTTTAGCGAATTTAGAAAGCATATTAGCTACTGTATTTGATAATAGAATGTATCCTATAATACCAACTACACCAACTATCTCATTAACTTCTTTATCTGATTTTTGGATGTCTTCTTTATGATCTTCTAATTCATCTTTTATTTCATCTGCTAAATCATCTGCAAATGCATCTAATTCAGCACCAAATTGATCTTCTTCACTTTCAAATAGCTTACCTTCAGCTAAATATTTTTTTAAATCGAATGTATCCATTTTATTTTTTCTTTTTTCTTCCGGACATTTGCCCTTTACATACTTTAACTGCACGACCTGATAAATAAGCAGATGATTTTTCGCCTGCAGCTTTACGTCTTTTAATATATGCCTTACCTTTAGGACATAATTCTTCTTCAATTACACCTTCACCTAATTTAATAGTTTCGGCTAATTCTTGAGCTATTGATTTTTTCTTTTCATCACTACTATGACCAAAAGTTTTATGAACTAGTTTATCTAAGTTTTTGTGAAATTCATTTTCCTCTTCTTCTGTAGCTTCACCTAACATATTTGGATCCATGTTAATGAAATCATCTGATACAGCAAATATTCTTACTTTACCATTTTTTAAATCTTGTATATCGATATCTTCTAAATCGTATTCTGCTTCCAAATCTCTAGCTACGTCACCAGCTAATCGCATAGCTTTTGCAGCACTTAATCTTCGGATTTGACCTGTCATTGTTTCTTTACCAAACGCAATTGATGCACCACCTGGTCCTAAATCGTAATCAATATACACATTTAGAAAGTTTGGGTTGTTTTTATCTTTTTTAAATCTAGGCATAGATACTCGTGCATATGAGTTATCTTCATCTAATGATTTACCTTTAGATTTAGCTTTTCTAACTAATGAATTCCAATTAGATAAATCATATTCATCCCAAGGTTCAATCTTCATTAAGTTAAATGTAGCTTCTTGACCTGCTACGGGTTTACTATTTAGATAATGTGTTTCGTTTTGGGTTAATGCAAAGAATCTATCTACTTGATCTTGAGTAGGCATTTTGCTTTCACCTTCAGCTAATTGTAATTGATCTTCAGAATATTCAAATGTTTCACCATCCGCATTTTTAACTCTATAAGCTTTTAAATCAGAAGCAAACATATCTCTAACACTAATTATTTCCATATCACCACCACCAGATTTAAAGGTAACTTTATCACCCACTTTCATTTCAGCTATTGCTTGATCGTAAGTCATTTCTTTTCTACCTGATAATTTAGCGATTGCAGCATCAATACGATTTAATTTACTACCATACTTATCAGCAATTGGCCCACCTTCTGGTTCAGCTTCTTGCTCCATATCACGCATTAATTGCTCTCTTTCTTTTTTAAGGAAAGCTATTTTTTTAGCATTATCAAAGAATTTATCATTACCATCATCACCAGCGTTAGCAGCTCTCATTTTAGCTAATTTATCTTTAGCTGCTCTCATTTTCATAAGAATTGGATCATTTATATCCATTTCATTAACTGATTCTACATGATTGATGAAATTTGATATTCCTTTCCATTTATATATTTTACCATCTTTTATATAAGAACTTTCATCTGTATTTATCATTCCTACTCGTTTCCCATCTTTAGTTACAAGAATACGATTCCAAATACCTGTGTTAGGAGTGTCATAGCCTTTTGTTTGAAGTTCATTTTCAATGGTTTCTCCATCTAATTCTTTTCTAAACCCACCAAAAGAAGAAGCATATGATTCTTCATAGTAATCTTTATGACCACCATTTACTTTAAAAATATCACTGTATTCTCTTCTTGAATAATTTGATGAATCACCTGAAATAGTAATACCTGAATTTCCACCCCAATTTAAACCTGCTGAATCTAGTCTTTGACTAATATCATCACTAATTTCATCTGGGGAATCTTGACCTGTAATAATATCAATTTCATCCCATTTTGGAACAAGCATGATAGTAAATGGGTATTTAGATTTACTTAATATCTTAACTACTTTATCAAAATCTTCTTTAGTTACCTTATTTTCATTTAAAGGTTTAGAGAAGAATTCTTGTATTTTTTTAATATCTTCCATTATTATAATTTAAATGCGTTTCTACCTCTATCACTTTCAAAATGATCCTGAGTTGCTTTAAATGCAATTTCTTTATCTTCAGGAGATAAAGCTTTAAACATTGCTAAAATTCTATTGTTGTTATCACTAGCTCTTCTATATTGACCACCATCATCTATATACTCATAATAGGGATCATATGATTTAAAGTATTTTAAAAAATCATCTAATGAAGAAGAATCTTCATTTAAATTTAATGATTCTTCTATACCTAATTTAGCGTGTAATACTTTCATAAAAGGTGCAAAATTATGTGTTCCATAATCTTCAATAAGGATTGCTGCTACTGCTTCTGCAAAGTCTACATATGATAAACTATCATCAACATCTACAATAGCTTTATTTATTCCTTTAGCAACTTCTATTGCTTTAGATTCTTCTATTATGTTAGGAAAATAATCTTTAAGATTCTTCATTTGTTTTTCTTTTTTTTCTAGGTTGTTTATATGAAGTTACTTTTGTTTTCATTTCATCCAATGATGGTTCTCCACTCATTTTAATTTCAACTTGTGGTTCTACTTTTTTAACTTCTTTTTTAACTTTAGGTTTAGTTTCCTTTTTAACTTCTTCTACTTTTTTAGTAGATTGTTTTATGAAAGTATCTCTTACGGTTTTAGTTATACCTTTACTACGAGAGTAGAATGTTCTACTATTTTCAAATGGATTTAATTTCATTATTTTTTAGTATTTAAATATTCATCAAGTAATGTTCCAATAACACCTGCCTTCTGTCGTATAAATATCCAATCTTCTTTGCTTAGTTTATATTCTGTGTCAAAAGCTATAGAAATCACACCAATAAATTTATCTTGTAGGTCATCTAATGCAATCATATAAAAAGATTTTGTGCCATAAGGTGCTGAAACAGACCCTAAATCATAATCTTCTCCTTTATAACTTGGTATTGCTAATTCTCCTTCTTTATATAAGGTTGACATTGCTTTTGGAAATAAAGAAACAGGAACATTTTGAAATGTTGATTGTATTGATGGAGTATTAGGAGCAGTCTTTTCATAAAATATAGAAAACTTCTGGATTGATTTTCCTGTAGGGTAGAAATGACCCCCATTATGAAATTGTGCTATCCATACTCTATCAGCAGATAATTCTTCCATTACTGTATGGAGTTGATCATCTACTAATGAATTTAATTCAATAGCTTCATCAACTAAATTTTTCTTTTTAGCTGCGAATTTATTTTTATACCATGTAACAGCAATAGGTCCAAACACTGCTGTGATTAGAGCAACTATTATTGTTGACAACATCATTACTACTTCCATTTTACTTCTTCAGGGATTTGAGGTATTCTATTGTTTCTTTTTTACTTTCTAGCATTTTTGCTTTATTAGAACCCACCCAGCGCTCTACGTCACCGGCCTCTGTTATGAAATCTTCATTTGATTTTTCTAAAGATTCATCAAACCAAGTTTCAAATTCATTTATTAAGTTATCAACATTATCGTTAATATGTTTTTTATCTTCTTTTTCCCACTTACCTTCTAATTTAAGTTTATGTTCATGTTCAATTTGACAATCCAAACAATGATTAAATTGTAAGTAAAAACGTTTATCTAATTTTTTTTTCATTAATGTTTCACAAGAAGGACAAAATAAAGGCATATGTATTTTTTCTTTTGCAGCATCTAATTTGGTAATATTTTGTTTAATACCGTTTTTAATAGTCCATGTACGACCATCTGCTTCCCAAACATCTCCTTCAACATGGTGTTCTTCTAATTTTGTATATCCAACACCTTGTACATTACGATCTCCATGCTTACCTGTCATTAGGTTACGAAGACGTTGTACATCTTTTTCTTTAAATTCTTTTTTTAAGACTGATTCTTTCATAAACCTAATTCTTTTAATTCTTTTATTGTTTGTTCTGTAGATATAAATAATATACCTATTCCTCCTGCTGCCTTCCATTGGTCAATATTTGAAGGACGATCATCAATTAATATATTATTACTGTCAGCATAATTCTTTTTATTATATGAATTTGCTAGTATTAATTTTGTACCTGGAAGGTTATTTCTAACCCATAAACGTTTACCTAAACGTGATGAATTGGATCTAGAAGGTGATGATAATAAAATTGGAGTGTTAGGTTTGATATAATCCCATAATTGTTTACCATTAGGCATCCAAGGCATACCAACCCAAAAACCAACACCATTTTCATTATCAATTAGATTCCAAAAAGCTTCTTTACCATTTGTTTCTTCATACTCTCGTGGTGAAATACCCCCAGATGCTTTTTCAAATTGTTTATCAAAATCTACTAATACACCATCCATATCACAATAGATAGTATATTTTTGATTATTAGCATTTTCCATAACTTTACTTTTATATTCGAATACGGGTAAAGATAATGCCTTAGCTCGGTTTCTCCAAATTTTTAATATATTTTCTTTTTCATCACTATCAATTGGTTGAGTTGCTAAATAATCATCTATTACTTCTCTATAAGGACGTTTTGATTTTTTAGCTTTAAGATATAAACCTTGAAGCATAGCATCTATTTCTTTAGGTAATCTAAAATAATCTGCTTTAGGTAATAAATCAAGGTCAATCAAATCTCTAAGCATTTGATCATCATCCATTTGTTTACTTGGTTTTACATTATCTCCATCTTGGGTTAAATGTTCTAACTCATGTCTAACAACATCTTTAATATCGAATGAGACACGTTGCCAGTCTGGGTTCTTAGGTATTCTAAATTTAACTGATAGTAATGGGGTAATTTCATTTCCATCTTTATCAAATCCTGCATTTGCTCCACCATCTACTTCATATTCATCATCTGTAATTTCAACTTTACCTACAAAATCAAAATAAAATTCTTCAGATGGAATATCATGTTCATCTTCTGGATTATCGACTCTAAATTCAAATTCACCTTCTTTATCACCTCTATCGTGGATATCTTTAAATGCTTCAAAGGCAATTGATGATAATTGATTTGTTAATTTATCGTATTTACCTTCATTTAATATTTTTTCTTCTAAACCTTGAGCTAATTCACGAGCATAAGCATTTATGCCAAATGGATCTTTTACACCTTTAGGATTATTATTTTTTTTATAATCATCCATATTTTTTTCAGATGTTTTTTGACCATCTTCATTTAATGGAGAATTATCATGCCCACATTTATGGCATATAAATAAATCATCCCCACCATCTACTATTTTCCAACTCCAACCACAACCATCACATTCGATTTTATCACCTAAAATTGCTTCATTTAAACTGTCCGTCCAATTTCTGAATGTCATTGTGCCTTTTAAATTAGCTTCAGCTTCAATATCATTTAAATAATCATCCTCCTGTGTGTTAGTTGTATTAATTACACCTAATCTACCTTCTAGATTTTGAATATGATGTATCATTTCATGTGAAAATGAACGTACAATATCCTTGGGATGTCTGCCTTCAGTGTATAGCACGATGGTTTGGCTTTCCGGGTTATAATACGCTGTTTTACCAAGAAATTCACGTGCATTTTCACTATCACCATTAACAAATTCAACTGTAGGTAAAGGTTTTATATTATATCCTTTATCTAACATATGTTGAGTTAATTGCATTATTCTACCCTTAATATCTATATCTTTAGAATATGAGGCATTTTCATTTAATTCATTATACCCTGAACCATAAGGAGCAGCTTTACCATCTTCAGGGTCATTTTCTTCTAAAAATGCTGATGGAGTGATTAAACCATGTAGTTTAATTAGTTTAAGTAAAAGTAAAACTAATCCTCCTGCGGGTAATGCAAATACTGCTGCCCCAAATACTCCTTTAATAATATCTTTAAGTTGTTCTTTTATTTGTCGTTTGTCTAAATCAGTAAGTTCTATTTCACCTTTAGCAGCTTTAACTAAAAGACTAAATGCTGCCTTAGTTTCTTTACCTTCTTGTTTTAGTTTACTAACAAAAACCTTAAATTTTTCTTTAATATCAGATACTTTGGGAAGATTTAATTCTGTTACCACATCTTGTATATAACCGAATATTTCTAATTTTTCACTATCTGTTAAATTTGGTGGTAAAAATTGATAAAATGCTTCTGGGGAGTTTTTTGATGCTTCTCTTGCTTTAGTTCCACTTATCCCGGAATCAGCTGTTTGTATAACTTTTACTTTAAGGTTGGAATATTTATCTTCTACACCTGTTGTTCTTTGTGATATGTCTTGTAAATCACCTTCGTTTCCTTCTCTAGCTCCTATAATAAAATAAACTATTTCTTCAGGATTATTTTTAGCATAACGAAATATATCACCTATCGGTGCTTTTGAAGGTTGGATTTCTACTTTAGAAGGTAAGTATTTTTTATAAATCTCCCATATTAATATAGATTCAGATTGAGTAATACTATTACGTTCTCCTTGACCTACATAAATTATAAATTTATCTATTTCGGGAAAATCGGATAATGCTTTTTGAACTACCTCAAGATGACCTTTAGTTGGAGGTTTAAACCCACCGCCATAAACAGCAGTAACTAATTTATCTCCTGTTATTTCGGAAATTAAAGAGTGGGTGAGTAAATCCATTTATTTTTTTAATTTTTGGATTTTTTCTTTAGCTATTCTTTTCTTTTCTTCAATGTCTTTTTTAGCACCGCGAAATTCTTCCATAGCATCCTCCATTTCTTTTAATGTCGCTCCATATTCATTAAGTGCTTCAGATCCTGCTCGTTTAGCATCTAATTTTTGTTTATAGATACCTAAAATATCATCTGATTTTATATCTAATGATATTAATTCAGCGATAGTAAGTTCTTTGATAAGATCATCTACATCATCTGATTTTCCTACAGGTTTAGTAACTATGAAAAATTTACCAATTTCATCTATTTCGGGAGAAGTTACTTCAGTAACTACTTCATTTGATTCTACTTCGTTTAAAATATCAATTAATTTCATCATCTTTTTAAAAATTGTTGTATACGCATTTGTGCTTCGTCTTTAGACATTGTATACTCAATTACATCATATACAAAATCATCACTTAACATAGCTTGAATTTCTTCTTTATCTTGAGCATTTCGCTCATCTGATTTTTTCTGTTGAGCTGGTGTTTTGGGTTTAGTACCTGTAGGAGTAAATGGTTTAAGATATTTATCTATAATTTTATCTATATCTTGCATCCTATCGTCTAATGTATTAGCTACAGCAACGAAATTATTACCAAATAAATCAGCATATTTAGGTAAGTTTTCAGTTACATTTTTCCAAGTACGCATTACAATTGCAGGTGCTAAACTTCTATCTTTACCACCTGATTTTCTATATCTGTCTTGGTTTTGGCTTAATGAACGCTGTAAATCAGTATAAACATAAAGCATAAATACACTATATCCTGCTTCCTCTAACTGTTGTTTTAATTCTGCTGTTTTATTATAAGAAGCTGCAGTGCCATCTAATATAAAGGATTCTTTACCTTCAATAGTAGCTTGTAATTTACCTTTGAATTCTTTATTAGCTGCAGCCATTGCTTTAGCTTGCTCACTTCTTTCTTCAGGAGTAGCATTTTTAAGATCTAAAGTAACATTGGCTTGTTTAAGCATATTGATAAATGTGTCATCAATATTAAGTACTTTTATTCCACCTAAATCTAAACCACGTAAAATATACCCTTTACCAGCACCTGGGGCACCCGCAAGGATTATAGCTTTGGGTTTATTTATCTCTTCTTTCAGAAGTTTCTTCAACGAAATCATCAAGTATATGTTTCGTCATACATATTATAGCTTTCTCTTAGCTTGCGTTCTAAATTCAGTAAATATTGGCGAATGTTTGGGATTTTCTAAATCAAATAATCGTTTTACAGTCATAAAAATATCAATATTTTCTTTTTGTGTACGTTTTGATTCATACATTTCCCATCCTTTACCTTGAATTTTACCTTCTTTAGGGCCTCTTTTGGATGATTTTAGCCAAAGTACACCATAACGATCTGCAGTTTTACCATAACATTCTTCATAACATTTACCGTAAATTGCAGTTTGTAAGTCATAAGTTGTTTGGAGGTGGTTTGATGTTTTAAAATCGATAATCCATAATTCTGTTTTACCATCAATTTCAATTTCACATACCATATCACAAGTACCTGCTACTTTAATTTTATCTGAAAATAAATGTACTTCTGTTTCAATTAGTTTTGGGTTATATTCTTCCCAAAAATCAACAAAACGTAGAAACATTTGCCATACTAGTGGATCATATTGAGGATTACCAGAAGGAGATAAGAAATTTAATTCTTCACCATTTAAAAATTCTTCAATCATTTCGTGGGTTTGTGTCCCTTGATCTGCTGCTTTACGTACAATATGCTCCGAAGCATAACCTACTTTTTTAAGCCAATCTTCAAAAAACTTACCTTTAGGATAAGCACCTAAAACATAAGTAATAGATGGATAATATTCTCCATTACGTCTATAGTAACGAGAATCAGGCATAGTAATTTGTTTAGCATCCTCTGAAATCTCTAATATTCGATTATAGGATTGCTTAATGTTTCTTTTTTTCATAAGAATAGTTTTCTTTCTAACAACCCTGATAGTGTTATAGGGTATGTTTCTTGAATTAGTTTTGTGAAATTTTCAAAACCCATTTCACCTGGATCTTTATCTTGTAAATCTACAAGATACACTTTTTTACCTTCATTCATTAAACGTTCACAGAACGTTAAAGCTTGTTTTTGAGCGTCTTTATCCAACGCAATATATATTTTTTCAACACTCGACGTAACTATTTTTTTCATTAAATTAGACTGTATATTTTTGCCTAACAACGGTATAGCATTGCGTTTAATAGACAATGCATCAAATGGTCCTTCACATAATATGATAGGTAAATTCCAATTTATAAATAATTCAAAAGCTACTATATCTCTTGATATAGGAGGATTTTTATATTTTATATATGGTTCTTTTTCAAATGAACGACCTGTAAAATAATTTAATGTACCATTTACATCATATGAGGGGATAATAATCATTTTAGCATATTGGCCATAAGCACAATACCCAATATTATATTTTAAAATATCATTTTTAGTTATTCCCCTGGATTTTAGATAAGATAATGCTTGTCTACCTTCAACATCTGATGTGTTTAGGTTTTCAAATGTTTTATATTCTTTAGGTAATTCAACTTTAGTGTCAATATTAACTACAGTATCAGGTCCTACATATTTTACAATTGAGTTTAACTCTGACATTTTATCAGGAGTAGCTTCAGCTTGTTTAAATACTTGATATAATTTTTTACCTTTTTTATCACAAACCCAACAATGCCAAGGATTATGTCCTTGTTTATTTTCGGTAAAGTTAATCTCTAGTTTTGGTTTATGGTGGTTACAGTAAGGACAACGATAGGCTTTATTACCTCGTGCTGTTGATTTACCTGTACCTAACACTGAATTAGTCAGTGCAACTAGACTTTGATTTACCATATAGGGTAATATACAAACGATTATTTAGATATCAAAGTCACGAGTGAAGAACTTCCCAAGAATGTTATCATTAAAATATTCATCTGGTTTTTCTAGTACTTCATATAATATTTGGTATTTTAACTCATAATAAGTTAATAATTTTTTTGTAGGGGCACAAATTAAAATATCTCGCTCGAAATTTTCTTTAGGTTCGGTTGCATATAATTCTTTCATATGTTTATTCGAACCCCAATATGTTTTCCAGTTAGATTCTTTAACTGCCATCTTATATGAAGGTCTTCTACCTACTACTCCTTCTAATTCTTTAAGTTCTTTTTTACCTAATTTAACTTTAGTAGTATTTTGAAGTATTTTTTTACCTATATAAGCTTTACCTGTGGGTTTATGTATTATTCTATACACAAAACCATGAGTATTATCAGGAAAATCGGAGATTGACTCCATTTCCTTTTGTTTATAAATCCAATTCATGGTTGTTTTATTTATCTATGTTGATTAATATAGTTGTGTCCGTAGTTGGACTAATAGGTAGGGGTTGGGATAATTTTCCTACCGCTAATAGATTGTAATCATTATCATATAATCCTACAGTTGAAATATAAGGACTAAAATCTGATCCTGTTACAAAATCATTTAAATATTGACCTGGGGTGAAGAATGTTCCTATTGAGCTTGTAATTTCAGTACTACCTGAACTTACTGACGGGTTTAATGTGAAATTATATTCATTATCTCTAATAGTACATTTGTATTGAGTATCATATATAGTTAATGAACTAGAGAATGAACAAGAAATATTAGGAGATGTTGTTAAATTATTTATAAAAGTATCACCTGCTCCTCCATACACTGCATTTCCATATACTACAGTTCCATATCCTGCTCCTGGTGATCCATCACTGGTTATTATGGCTAAACCATGAGGGTAAAAAATATTACCACATACTCTACCAGTAGCTTGATTTATTAAATTACCTTCACCATCATCTCTAATACTTCCACTTTCAGCACTTAAATAAAATGATTTAGGTTGAATGTAATTACCATAAAGTCCTGAAGGTATTGAAAATATGGATATGATATCATCAGATCCTGTAGGGAAAAATCTTTTAAAAGTTAAAGTGGTTTGTAAATAATTATCATATAAACCAGGAGAAGAAGATAAACCTACAAATCTATTACCTTCTTCATTAGTTCCTGGGATTAGACTTGCTGTATTAACATTATCCCCAAAAGATGAACTTAAGTAATTAGAGTAATATAATTCTTTAGTTGAATTATATATTAATCTTTGATATTGGGTTGATATAGTACCAGTTGTAGGGTCTGTATTTGGATCAAAAAGACCACTTATATTTTTTCCTAAAAATCTATCTACTCCACCCCCAGAGTCAGTTAATTCAGATTGACCTTCATAGGAAAAACCTTTACTAACCTCAAATGGGGTTACAGTTATATCGGATGATAAAAATTGTTTGAATGCACTCATTCATTTTAAAAATCTAGCTTAACGCGGATTAATGCTTCTTTTGTAAAATCTTTAACCAACGGTCTTGATAATTTAGCTACTGCTAATAACTCATTAGTATCATTATATAAACCTACGGTTGTAATAAATGTTTGTGGGTTATTAATAAATGAATCAAATACAATTTCTCCAGTTGAACCTGAAATAAATGATGGATTTTCAGAATAATTATATGCTGAACTTCTTGGTCTAACAAATATAAAATCAGACGTTATTGTTTCTTCTGAATTTAGGAAAAATGGTGCTGCTGATGGATTAACAGCAGATGCACTAATAGCTGAGTATAAAGTTGCATTAGCATTATCGGAAGCATTATATGCTAAACTACCATCAAACCCAGATCCTGAGAAGTCTAATGCTAAACCTCCATCAGCTACTGAAGCAGTTAAAGCTAATGGATTTAATAAAATAGTTCCAATATCTGGGAGTAACCATCCATATGATCCTGATGCTGCTGTCCATCCATTTCCGTCTCCATCTTTAGGAGAAGATGTTCTAACACCTTGTGATCCTGAAATTAATTGGAATACTCTACCTGCTTCATTAAATGTAACAGATGAAACATAAGCACTATCATCAGTTAATGTAATTCTATTACTTCCATTTTTAATCGATAATGCTGTTGACTGTAGAAATAATTTTTCTTTATATCTAGCACGTTCAATAGGCATTGCAAAAAATTCAGATGAAGTAATATTACCAAATACAAAATTTGTATTTTCATCTCCTAATACTAAATTTTGGTATTGACCGTAAATAGTAGATGTAGGAGATTTACCATCAACATTTGAATTATAATTTGCACTACCGGAACCTGCTGAATTACCATAAGCAATAGCAAATTGAATTTCGGCTCCATCACTAGTTGCATCTTCTTGATATACATTTAGATAATATAAACCAGATGAACCTGCTGCTTGAGTTGATGATGTAAAAAATGTTGATAATGAAGGTGTTCCCCCAGACCATAATGTAGCTGAAATTGAATCAGCGGATATTACGAAATCGTCGGTGTCTAATCTTGTGAATGCCATATTTTATATTTTATGATACTTTTGTTACTGTAATAGGAATAGTTAATCTAGCACCACTATCATTACCAATTACTGTTAATGTAGCATACAATGCATTATTAGTACCAAATAATGTATTAACTGTAGTTGCTCTAAGGTTAATTGTTGTACCTACAACTGTTTTAGATACATTTGTACCTACAGTTGTTGTAGTGTTTAATGCTTGTACTTCTGGGGTGTTAATACCAACACCTTCAAATGTAGACATTAATCTAACATCTGAAATAGTTGCTGTATATCCAGCTGATTCTGCTGTATCACCACCTAAATAATTTAATGTTTGAGGAGTAACTGCTAAACCTGCTCCTTGTTTAATTGTAATTGCTTCAGTACCTAAATCTAATATAGGTAATTTAGCTGTACCACGAGGTAAAGTAGTTAATTTGTATTTCATTACTTGAGTTTCTTGAGGAAATGCTTCAAGTAGAGGCATATTTGTAATTGCTTCCCCGTAATATGCAGAACCTGAGGGGTGATTTGGATTATATAATGTATAATCGATTTCGTCATCTGCTAATGCAAATTGTGTGATTTGAAAGTTTCCATTATTTTGAGCTAAAAGTTCACGACCTTTAGTTGTCAAAATAGCATCAACTGTTACTACGTTATTATTTAAGTATCCCATTTTGGTGTATTATTTTGTTATAAATATATTAAATTAATCCTTTTACGTCAAAATCGCTAATATTTGCATCTAACGCATTTTTAAAATTATCTGATGTATTGCCGGTAAATATAAAACCGCTTCCTACAATAGCCCCGCCTAAAGGAATATTTGTATAAAGTTTACTAGTATCAGGAATTTCTTGGAAGAAGATAAATTCATTAAACACATCATTATCAAATCCTGAATCTCCAAATTGTTTTCCATCTACTTCTACAGGTCTATCTAAAACTACTCTTACACGTCCTGGGTAAGCGGATGGGTATAGTCTGTTAGGTGAATATAAATCAATAATTCCTACATCTACTATTTTATATTTATTATCAATAGTGGTTTGGGGATTACTATTAGTACTTGTACTTACATTTTCCCCTAACAGAACATATGAACCTACTTTAGGTGCAAGGGTACCTATGGCATCATCATATCCTCTTCGAGGAAAATTAGCAGTAATTGCGGGTTGTTGTCTCCACTCATCCCTTCCATCTACACTTTGTTGCATAATACCACTTAATTCTTGAGCCATAAATAATACATTAGGTAAAGCTGCACTTCCTGTCATCCATCTTGTTGATGGATATGTTGGTTGGAATGATGTTTCGTATTTTTGTGAATTAAATATTAATGAACCTGATTTGTTAAAAGCTCCTCTTCCAGAACCACCATATATAGAACCAGATGCTGTCATTAAATAGCTATTATAATATGTAAAAGGTTTATTTACTGTATTAGGTTCTTGTAATGTTGCTAAAGTTGCATTTTCTACTGAAGAGGAGTTATATACTGTTATTTGGATAGTACTATCTTTAACAAATGAAGTAATACCGTTCCAATAATAAGGAGAATTTACTTTTGGTTGTAAAGTTTCTCCTAATTCATTAAACATAAATTGTGTGTTTAAATAAATGGTATTTTCAAACCCCCCATTTAATAAATCTCCTACACCACTTCCATTATAAAATAAACCAAAACTACCATATAAATCTATAGCAGGTGTTTTACCGAAAGATTGATCACCACCCCAAATTAAAGAACCTGTATCAGGGGAATTTGTATAAGAAGTACCTGGGGGTGAGTATGTGTTTATAAATAAACTTTCGTTTTTACTACCTAAATATCTAGGTATAATTTGACGAGCTAAAGTATAATTAGATGCTTGAACTGTTGCAGGCGTTGCACTCCCTGAAAGAATTGCTTGAGTATTTACCGCTGATATAGCGTTTGAAGAATAATCAACATCTTGGAAAAATGGGTCTTGTCTATCATTTCGTGTATTATTAATAACAGGATTACAATCACTATTATTAAAAGCTAAAGAAGTAAATGGTTCAAATACTACTAATGAATTATCAGCTGTTGATCCCGAATTTACATAAATTGAACCTGTTTGTATTGAGGGTGCAGGGGGTAATGGAGCTAATGTATCTTGTCTAATTGTATATCTTAAAGGAGATGTAACTTCTAATATATATTGTTTTTCTCCTCCTACTGCTTCATTAGATTGGACTCCAAATACACTAAATTCTAAATTAGGACCCCCTTGAAGAAAGGTTGTTTGTACATAATTCCACCCAGCTCCTCCTCCAGGACCTTGTTGTTCATATGTAAAATCACTAGCATCATAATTTCCAGGAATAATAATTTTAGAAACCGCTGGGATTATTGTTTCTAAATTAATATTATTTGCTGTTTCTGCTCCAAGTGCAATTTGAGTTATTTCAAAAACATAATCTCTGTATAAATCGGGGGGTGATGGAAGGTTTGAAATGCTAACAAAATTTACTTCTGTATTTACAAACTTAAAATAAATATCTCCTGTTCCTGCATTATAATATTTTGCTTGATTCCAACCAGATGGGTTTGAGGTAAACCATGATTGTGAGTAAAATGTTTCTGCTGTGGAAGGTGATTTAAATGGATCGCATTCTGGGTTCATCTCTCCATTAGTTACTATAAATTCAGATCCACTAAGCTCACCATCAAAAAATTCATGTTGTGTTGAAGAAGTATATGATACTGGACCTGCAATTGTGTCATTTATTCCTGACCAACTTTGTGTAATTGGTGATATATTAAATCCAGCATTACTGGCTGATATTTCACCATTTAACTCAGGCATTGTACCTGCATTGCTACCTGTAACCTCATACATTTGAATTGGTGATCCTGATACTTCTATATTTTGGAAACCAAAAGGATCATTCAAATATTGGAATGAGGTTGTTGTAACTGTATCTAATTGAGGTACAGGATATTTATTTCTTTCTAAAATGTGTTGTTTGAATACAATACCAGTTGCTAAAGATGTTCTAGCTGGTACGTAATCTTTGATCATTTTAAATAGAGCATTATCATAATATCTAATTAATCTAATGTAATCCCAAATATCATAATTGTGAGTATATTTTTCAAAATAATCATTTCGTAATCTATCTAAAGCAGGGTATGATTCTGCAGATGATGATACTAATCTTGGATCACCAATGTATTCTCCTATATTAAAATACCCAATAGATGAATTAATATTTTCATTAATTTCATTTTGAGGAGAGAAAGCTACTTCTAAATAATTAATATCATCAATATAACTTGAACTGGGTTCAACTTCTTGTTGAACTGATATTTGGGATGATAATACTTTATTTGTTGTTGTATTTTCAAGTGATCCAGTATATGGTAAATCTGTATTTAATTGTTTAATTTTATCCGAAACAATATTTTTTACCCCTGCTGGGATTTGATCATAAAATACCCATTCTTTATTAGTAGTAAAATTACCATTAGTAATAGTAAAATTACTATCTGAAGGGAATGAGTTAATTATATCCCATGATCCTGTTACTTTAGGATGAACTGATATTGAACCTGTATATAGATCACTTCCTAAAGAAGCTCTGAATGCTAATTGATCAGGAGCACTATTTATAGTAGTACCCTCAATTGATTGAGGATTCATTACATAATCTTTAACTACTCTTTCAGATAATGAAGAATTATAATATCTAATTTCTTGATATGAACCACTAAAACGTACATATCCTGATGTTGGAATATCATCAGCACCTGCAGGGAAATTTGATAATGTACCTAAATATCCTATTGAAGGGTCCCAGTTACTAATTGATGATGAATCAAAAAATCCTATTTTAGACCCATCAGAACCATTATATATTTTATTACCTGCATATAACGTAGCAGATGCATTAAATTCTTCAAATTCAGGGAAAGTAAGAGCTACTGACCACCAATCTCCATCAAAGAAGGGAAGATACACACTTGCCGATATAGTAGGATCAGTAGCAAATGAAGGATAAAAAGTTAATGTAGCATATTCATTATATATGTCAGGAATTGATCCTGAAAAAGAACCACTTGTATATCCCGATCCTGTATAATTTAATACAATTGCTGTTTCTCCTGCATCTGATATATTCCATAATACTTGGTCAGGATTATCAATACCTGATTGTAATCCAGGGGTTTTAAATCTGAATTCAATTGTTCTTGGTTTATTTTCAGTTGCTCCCCATGATGGATTTAAAATATTTGGAGTTTGGATTAAAAAATTATTTTCTGTATCAATTTTGTAATTAAATTGATGTTCCCATCTATCCCAATCATTATCATTTACTCTATCTTTACCTCCAAATTCACTAATACGTAAAATAGTATCAGGAACTCCAAATAAATTTACTAATGTTCTTAAACCAGCATTTGTACCTTTTTTCTTTAATAAATAAGGTAAATTGTGATATATTTTTTTATATGATAATTTAACAAAATCATCAATAGTTGGAACTTGATCAGCATCAATTGATGATGTTACATAATTAGTAATATATTCACTTCCGGTTGATGGTGATGTAGCTCCCTCTGCTGATAGTCCTATTATTGAGCTATATATGTTTTCTAGAGTAAATGAGCTATCATATATTTTAGTACCTAAAGATTCTAAAACAGTACCTACTAAATCTTTAGAAACACCTTCATATATATTAGAATTTGCATCTAATTTACTTGTAATTTCTTTAGTATATAACCATATTTCATCAAAAAATTGTCCTATTAGATTAGTAAATAATAGATAATTTTCATTACTCCCATTAGATCTAATAAATTCAGGGATAACAAATTCTAAGTTATTTTGATTTTGATTATCATATAATGAGGCAGTAATTGATTGGTCATCAAACCAAGCTATAGCAATAGGATCAGTAGGTTCAACTAATACATAAGGTTTTACACTATTAGATTTAGGCCATGATTTTGAACCTGAATCGTAGTATAAATATTTTTCATATCCATCAAAACTTGTAATAGTTGTTTGGATTTGTTGTTCAAGTAAAAATTTACTTGAAGAAACAACTGTTGACCCAGCTGAAGGTCCTGTAATTGAACTATATAAATTATTTAATTCTGCTTGAGATGAAGATATTTGGGTTAATTTATATTTAAAATTAATTAATCTTTCATTAGCAGATGAAAAAAATACAAAATCTTCATAATCAGTATAATCTACAGTCAATGTAGCCGAAGAAGAAGATATATTACTTAATAATTCAGATAACGATCCTGATAGGGAAGTTGATGTTATTTCATTATATGTTTTATATACTGTATTAGGACCTGTTTGATCTTTAATAGGGATATTATAATTAGCAGGAGCTATTTTTATAGAAGTATCTTCAATTTCAATATTAGAAGGATAATCAATTTGGTAACCTACTGATTCTCCTGTTTTTGTTACAATATATAATTCAGATTTTAATCCTATATTTGTTGGAAGAGGTTCGTATAATTTAACTAAAAGAGAAATAGTTTGACTATCTAAATCAACTTCCAATATAATATTTACACCTAATAAATATAAATTATTATCTAAATTAAGGTAGAATTCATCAAAATATATATTATCCCCAGATAATTTGGTTTGAAATTCTGTAAAAATTTCAGATACACGTAAACTATCTTTAAATTCATTTATTTGAGTTAAAGAAGGATTTTCGATTGCTAATAAGTCATTAAAACTATTTTCTAATTGAAATGCAGCAATTGTATTACTACTTAATCTAATTTCAGTTCTTGAAGGGGAAATTTCACTAATATAAAATAAACTATTAGGAGATGAGTCTAACTCAGGAGTGATAAAATTATAAATAGTTTTTATAATACCAGAATTAAAACCAGCATCTACAGCATCTTTTTCAGGTGATAAAGAAATTTCAATTATATTTCCCTCACCATCTAACCTAACAGGAGTAAATGATGTTAATTGATTATTTGATGAAAGAATATTATTATTAAAATCATATATAAAATATTCGATTCTATCATTAACAGGATTAAAATTTGAATCTATTACTGTATTTGGAATAATTTCAAAATCCTGTACTTCAAATGTTTGAAGTGCTAGTGAATTTGGATTTATAGGATTAATTTTAACCATTTGTATTTGTTGTATTTGTAGTATCTCTCAATTTTACTAGAGCTTCTTCAGCAGTATTTACAACATTATTTGTAAGTTCTTGTTGAAGATTTAAATTTTCTTGTCTTAATTCAGTTACTTCAGCTATTAAAGCATCAATTAATTCAGTATCTGATTGTACAGGACCAACATATTGTTGACTAGTAAGTATAAGATACTCATGGGATTCTGCTTCTCCAAATTTAGGTATTTGGTAAAATAAAGTATTGTAATACTCAAAAAATTCTTCTACTGTAGGAACATCTGGTTCAGGAGCTATATTAACTGAAGATGTTAATTCTGTAAAAGTAGTATTTATTGTATTATTAAATGCACTTTTATCAAAAACCTGTCTTTTTATATTAATATCACTCATTATCCATTAATTACTTTAAAATAATACTCATCATCAAATACAATAGTTGAACCATCTATTTGTGTTTTAATTAATATTTTATAATATCTTTCAGCTTGTAATCCATTCATATGCATGTCAAAATAACTTCCACTAATATCAGCACTTAATTGAGTGTATACAGGATCAAAATCTATTATATATTCATTAGTATCTAAATCCTTTATAGCCCACATAGATGAACCAGAAGGAAGTGCATAATTTTGTGTATATAAAGAAGCAGTTTGCCATACTCTTGCTGGGTATTCTGGTCTAGAATTAACTCTAAATCTATTAATACTTTCAGAATAAAAAGTTCCTGGATTTTCAGCTATTAATACACTTGCTGGTCTTTCATTTAATATGGGGATGGGGTTACTACCTGTATTATATGAAAAATCATCCCATTTAATTTCTAATACTGGTGGGTAAATAGTATTTGTATCTAATGAAAAATATTTAATTTCAGGTTGTGCATTTATATTAGACACCCATTCTGTTCTTTGTTTAATTAAGAATCCTTCATTAGACATAGAAACAACTCCTATACCAGGTACATTAACTGAACCTGTTAACCAATAATCAACCATTGTAGTTACATCTACATTTAAATCTTTATCACTAGTATAAGTATATTCTTGGGAAGATGATAAAGGTTGACCAGTTGATTTATATTCATACCAAGTACCCCCTCCTGGAGGAGCATATCTATAATCATAATTAAATGTTACTCCTGGGTTAGGTAATGGAATATTCCATAAATTACTTCCTGAGTAATCTGTAAATCTCCATGATACTCCATTAGTTGTTAAAGGAGAATCTAAATATAAACCAGTTCCCATACCCCATGAACCTGATACTGCCCATACATCTACTGTGGTATCTAATTCTAATCCAGTTGTTTTAGCCATAAAGCATCGTAAATTACTCTGCCATGTGGAACCTGAAGGTACTAAATTATCTATTATATTAGTAATAGAATTAGTAGGGAATTTAATTAAAGTTCGAGCAACTTGAGGGTTTGGATCATTAGGAGCAATAGTTGTAGTCAACGTTGCTTCTATTATAGGATCCAATCCCGTATTCATATTAGGGAATTGTGAATATATAGTTGCGTCTTTTTCGGGAAATATTTTATATACGGCCATCGTTTATTAATTATAAGGGTACTACTTTACCTTGAATATCTGTATTTGGGTATTTTAATTCAAAAATCATAGGATCTAAAGAAGGATAAATTACATTATTTGAAGTTGCTCCTTGGATATCATATGAATATTCAGAATATCCTAAATTTTCACCTGTTTTATTTATAAATTCTAATGTTTTTACTGTTTGTACTCCTTCAACATTATCTAAAAGAATATTTAAATCTCTTAGTAAAATTGGTTGGTTGATTTGCCATTTATCTATATTAAAAGCATCAATTAAAGCTGTTATACATTCTAATATTACTTCATCTGAATTAAATGATGGTAAAGTAATAATTTCAAAATTAATTCCTATATTAATAATAAATGCATCTTTAATACCAATAGCATCATTAATCATTTTATATTCAGCTAAATAAGTAGCTAAATTTTGTTTTAAAGCAGGGGTTGCATTAGTTAATTCTTTTTTATCATTATAAGACAATACATATAAATCTAATGTATTATTAGAATTTGAGGATGCTTGGGGTTTTGATGCAAATACTTTTGAAACAGTTCCATATATAGGAGGTAAACTTAAAGCTCTAATTACATAATCATCAAAAGTAACATTTCTCAATTGGTTTTGAAAATTACCCATTGAATTTTGTCTAATTTCATTTATGTCATCTCCATCTGATCCTCCAGTTGCGGCTATTGGGTTATTTACTAATAATGATCCGAATATTTGGTTAGCTAATGATGAATTTGATATTGTTGAATTAATAAAAGTAATATTTGTAGTATCAATTTCTGTTAGAGTATTAGCGGGAGCGTTTGCTGTTACTCCTCCCCCAACTAAATAACGTACAGTTAATGTTGTATTGGATGGAGCTATACCATAACTATCTGTGAATATATAGTTAGTTGGAGAGAATGCTGTTGTTAATTTATCTTGTTCACTAGGTAATCCTAAACCCACATTATTGGGGTTTGGTATTAAATTTTCAGTAACATCTCCAGGATTACCAGAACCAAATTGTAATTGGAGAATATTTTTATTTAAAAATCTAGTTGCAAAACGTTTAGCAACTTGTTTTGTTTTTAATAAATAAGCTATATTAGTATCAGATGATAAATTAGGATCATTTGGGTTTGAATTTTTAATACTGTCATATACAGCATCTTGAGCCAGGTAATCTACTTCATACCATTCATCTCCATTTGAATCGGTTATATCTAATATACCGATTATATTATTTTCTCCAATAATTCTACTATCAAAAGGAATAGGGGAGGTGAAATCAAAGGGAGTAGATTTAATATTAGCTGATATTGCTTGTCGAGTTTTTTTAAGTAAGAAATAGGTAGGCACCCCTGCTGCTGTTTGATAAACAGTTATAACAGTTTCATCCATTGACCCACTTGAAGCAAAATCTATTTTATCTTGAATTACAAATTGTAAGGAACCACTTAAACTAGAATTTACAGTTGTAGATTCGGGGATTTGTAAAGCATAAGTAAAATCAGGGATTGATTCTCCAGCTCCATTAGTGGTAGCCGGTACTTGTTGATATATATCTAATTCAGTAGTAGCAGCAGTAGTTGCTTTAGGTTTATATCCCATCATATACGCTAAATCATACAGATTTTGTGTCTGTCGAGCATATTGTATAAAAGTTTCTTGAAATTGATTATCTACGTAAAAAGACATTACATCTCCAACATAAGCGGCCATTTCCATAAACATCATTCCTGGGGAAGATGGGGTAAAGTCATTATATGTATTAGGAAAATACGTTTTAGTATAATCTACAAGACTATTTTTTAGAGAAGTAAAATCTCTATTTATATATTTTATGTCTCTTTTAGTTGCCATTTTATAATTGTATGTTTATTTCGTCTTCAATTCCAAAATTAGTTGCTACATAAGTTAATGTAATATCTAATCTATTAAAATCTTCATTTCTATTAATATTTATTTCTTTTATATTAACAAAAGGAAAAAATTGAGCACACTCATCTTGCATTATTTTTATAAGTGTTTCCTCAGTTATTTCAGTTATACTTTCAAATACTGTGTTGAATAGTATACTACCAAAAAATGGATTAAATACTCTTTCACCTTTTCTAGTACTAAAAAAGTTTGTTAAATTATTTTGTATAGCTTCTCTAGTTAAATAATTCGATTTAAATACAGCGGGTCCATTAAATGGAATATCGACCCCTACTGCTTTTCGAGCAATATTATCAATTGGAAATTTATTATTAACTATTATTGCCATTTTTTATTTTTTTATCAATCCCATAATTTGATCAAGACCAACTTGACCTTCAGGAAGTGCACCATTAATAGCATCTACAGGTCCATTTACTTGCATAGTACCAGCATAAGCTGTATTTGCGGGTGATCCATTTTGCATTTCACCTAACATTCCTGAAAACATATCTCTTCGTTCTTGAGAAGTTAATTGTTTTGGTTTGTCTAATGTTGGTTGAGCATAAGATTCATTTACTGCTGATTTAGGGGATTTTACTGCCTCAAGTAAAATTTCTCGCAACTCCTCTTGGATTGCTTCCTTTACAGCTTCCTTTAACATTTTTTTAAGTTCTGAGGTTTTCATGTGTATTTTTGTTATAAATATAGTTAATTAATAAGATGATAAATTGTCCCGGTCTATTATGAATTTTAATTCATTTACTAATACTGCATTATTAGGGGTAAATGATAATTCTCCTTTAATTAAAGGAATACCATATGAGTTATACCCAACAGCTCTATATCTATTTACTGTAGGGGTAAAAGGTACTTCTTCAATTTCTATAATAAATCCATTATATGATATAGGTTCTTCCTCTTCAAAATCATTTTCACCCAATGCAGCATATTCTTTAACTTTATCTGAAATAGTAGGGAATCGATCTGATAATTCGGGGTAACATTCATTTAGTTTATCAATAATATCTTGTATTGGGATAGATACTTTTCTTATAATAGATGATACTAAACCTGTAGCTGCAAATATAGCGGTAGCTTGACCTGTAAGTTTTGGCAAACGTGGACTACCATTATTATCATAAAGTATTAAATTTCTAAAAAAATCTAAATCATCTAATATAGATACAATAACACCAGGAATAAAGGGGGTTGATTTTGCTAGACCTGATATAGTAGGAATTGTAAGATTTAACACATTAGCTACTACTTGGACTTGCTTTAAGGAGTCTGAGGTGAAGCTTCCAATATTTGCTATTTTATCTATTCTTTTTACAGTTGCATTTAAATCATTTACTAATCCATTTAAAGGTATTAAAGAGTTTTCAACTGTAATTTTAGGAGGACATGAAGGGGTTTCTTCATTAACTTTATTAAGAAGTGCTTCTAATCCCATTTGAATAGCTAATTGAGTTACGGTAGGAATCATTTGTTCTACCATTTTAGTTCCTTCAATTTGAATGATATTTTTTAAAGATGCTAATCCTTTAGGTGCATTAGGATCATTATTTTTGATGTTTTTAAGATCCTCTTGTAATGTTTCTTTTCTTTGTTTTCTATCAGCTAAACGTTTTTTTAAATCTTCTGCTGCTTTTTTTCTTCTTGCCTTTATTTTTGCTTTAGATCTTTTTAAAGGATTCTGGAAAGATTTATTAGGGATAGTAGCCATTATATAGTAAAATTATCTTTAGAGGTAATATTTTTTAAATCTTTCTCAATTACCTTTAGAGAAGCTTCTGTAGTAGAAGCAATAGCATTTAATGTAGCCATAGGAACACCAGCAGGAACACCTACTATTGTCTTACATATAGTTGCAAATGATTTTACTGTGGTTATTAATTCACTTAATAAATCTACGGTTTGATTACCTAATAATAAAGGCTCATTTGCATCTTTAGAACCTAAATATATTTTATTACTTTGGATAAAAACATTTTCAGTATCAACATTAAAACTAGAATATGCATTTATATTAACTGACTTACCTGATGTCATTAATATATGGTCTGATTTACTATTGAATAATAATCTGCCTGAATTTAGTATTATTTGGTTTTCTATATATTGATTGGGAGCTATTGGTGGATCAGATGGGTAACTATCATAATTTACTGAAGCTACATCTATTGGGATTTGTTGAGTACTAGTAGCATATATAGAATTTAAATCTTCATTTATATTCTCATTAGTAGGAATCCAAGGTTGAGTTTGTGTTTGGGATTGTCCATTTACTAACATGAAAATAGGATCACCATTAGTACCTTGGGTTGACCATGGATTTTTATTTAAAACTGTAGATCCAAATCTTATACTTTGTCCCCATCTACCTTCATATATTATATCACCTTCATAAGGTTGTAAATTTTTAATACCTTCTCTTTCTTCAAATGTATCCCCTAAATTTATATCTTCATTTTCGGGTTCAGTTGTATTTTGGGTAGCCCCAACTTGGGCATTAGTATATGAATTTATTTTAGGTTCTGATGATTCTTCTTCATTCCATTGGACTAAAGGATCAGGAAATCCATTTTGATGGGTTGTATTCCATAAATTAATTGGAAGAAAATAATAATATTCAGTTCTATTTAAATCAACAAAATCGGGGTCTTGTGTATCAATTGATGGGAAGGTTATAATATAAGCTATTTCATTTACTAATGGAACCTGTCTCATATTAGGAAATAAAGGTTTAGCAAAATTATAATTTTCTAATAAATTATCAACATTACCTTCGGATGCTGGTTGAGTAGGTGCTGTAAATGAATCAAATAATATTCCACTCAAAGCATCATATCCGTTATATTTATCATATAATTCAGAATAACTTTGACGAATATTTTCTATATCTAAAAAAGTAAAACGTACCCTAACAGGTTGAATTACAAGCTGTGCATTACTATCAAAAGAAGATTTATTTTGATTATTTTGAGCCGCTAAACCTACTTGTCCGTACATTATTTTTCAGGATTATCTATTTGTAAATCTTGCATTGCTTGAAGAAGTTGTTCCTTTTCATCATCAGATATTGTATATTCTCCTTCGGATGATTGGGTTGCTACTGCTCTTTGGATAATAGTAGCCATTTTAATAAGTTGCTCATCATTTTTAACTCCAATTTCCATATATTCTTTAATTAAGGGAACTACAAGAGTAGCATCACCTATATCTGAGATTAATGGTTTTAATTCGTTTATAAGAGCAGAAACTTGTTTCTTTTTTTCGTTTTGGTTAGTGTAAATTTCTTGAAGAATATCTGAGAATTTTTTCTTTCCAAATACTATACTATCTAATTGTGACATAATACATACGTTCTAGTTTATTATAAATATTAAAACTAAAAGTTTGTATAACCATTTTCTAAATAAAATACGTAATTATCTTTAAATATTGCGTATAATTGATTAGCTATTTTGGTAATTTTGGGAGTTTTTACATCCACCATTTCACGAATATAAATGTATAAAGCTTTTTTATTAAATACATCTATATTTTCTCTTTTTCTAAATAACTCTAAAATAGCATCAGCAATAGCAGCATCGTTACCTTTAGGAAATAAATCAAAAATATTTTCAGTACAGTGATCTGTAAATTCATCTATAAACATAGATAATATATCTTTATGTCCATTTTCATCTATTAAATATGAATGTTTATCATCATCTTCTAATACTGATACTGGGGCTTTATCTACACGTTTTTTATAATTTTTTTGATTAGATAATATTAAATATCTTTTAGCGATAGTACCAAAATAAGAATATGCTTTGGCCCCTCTTGTAGGATCAAATTTATCTAATTTAGATAATAAAAATGTAATAACCTCATGTTGTAGGTCTTCAATATTATCTACTTCTGTGTAATAATATTTAAATGTATGGATTATGTTTTCTGTTAATTTAAAGAAGGCATAATGGATTCTATCTCTATATATATCACTTCTAACTTCAGGATCATCAGTATTATTATATAATACAATAGCATCTTCAGTATCTTGGGTGAAATAATTTTTAGATTTTTTTTTCCTTTTCCTAGGCATATTTATAGGTTCTTAACATTAAAACTATTTAAGACAGATTGGATATTTTTTAATTGCTCAAAGAAAAACCCAACTTCATCATCAGTTTCAAATGAACCCTTTTGATCAATTTCTTTTAGACGTTTATCTGTTTCTTCTATATATTCTGAAAATTTATTAAGATAAGACATATATCCTGATAGTATATCTTCTTGTTTTTCATTCTTTTTTAAAAGGTTAAAGGTCGTATATCCTAAGATTACGACCAATACCGATAAGATTATTATAGTTACTAACATCATAAATTATCTAACATATTTTTAAGGCCTTCACTTTTTATATTATTAAGAGCCTTATTTTTTACTGAGGGTTTATTTGATTGTTTTTTATTGCCTCCCAATGTAAAATTTTCTTTTGGTGCATCCACGCTATTCTTAAATTTAGGTAACCATTCAATTTCAAACTCTATCCTTGCTGCCATCATATCTGCCTGATGGAGGATAAATGGTAGTGAAGTTCTAGGTTTAGTTTCTGGCATAAATGATTTTAGATATTTTTCATTTGCTGAATCATACAAACCATCATGTGTTTGAATCGCTATCATTTCATTAAATGTATATTTAACATCATGTTCCTGGAGTAGAAATAATCCTCTATCTGGAACAGCAGCAAAGGCAATAGCTTTATTATGCATATATTCTTCACCTAATTTATCTCTTCTCCATTTATCAGTCTGGGGTATATAAGATTCATGTTCCGAATCACCCATTTTACCTAAATCATGGTTAATAGCCGAGAATACTAATTCTTCAGTGGTAAATGTAGTCATATCAGCTCCAAAACCTTCCCAAACAGCAGACATTGATAAAGCAGCCTTAACTACTCTATTAACATGGTCAACATAACCACCAGGAAAGGCAGAATGGTATTCTTTTTTGTGTGAGGCAGGCATAAGAGAAATACGATCTTCAAATTTCTCATAGAATGCTTTTAATTTTTCTTTACGTGGAGATGAAATATAAGTATCAATGTTACTCATAAATTCAACCCAATTCATTTGGATTTGTTCTGCTGTTAACTTCATAACTTTTATTTATTTATTTATTAAACTTGTAATTAAAATGTAAGTTACACATAGTGGAAATACTAGTGTAAATGATAAAAATTTTAATATGTTGTATATTCTACTCAATATTATTTTTCTCCGGAAGTTCTAGGTTCTCGTTGAATATAGTCTTTTACATCTTGTATCATTTCTTTAGATACTTGTATTTCTACCTTAAATTCATTAGCCGATCCTCCTCTAGACAATAAAGACTCCATTCGGGTCATACGTCCTTCAATTAACTCTAATTTTCTTGTTACTATTTCTCTATGTTGCATAATTTATATAATTTTGGCACCTCGGAGCATCGTTACCCCTTCGTTCCTTTATTTTCTTATCTCTCTCTTTCCCTTATTTCCTTTTCCCGTATTCTAAAGATACGAGAAAGGGGGAACATATCCAAGTTTAAATTAAAGGTTCTTTTAAAAAATCTAAAATACGTTTAAGATGGGCACATTTTTCAAACTCTTCCGTTTCTTCCCAATATGATATTGAAAATTTTAAATATGTGTCTAAGTATTCGTCTGAGAAATGTACTAAAGATTTTTGATGGTTCCTATCTGAAATATCAATTTTTGCAATCCAAAACCAAGCTCTATTATATACAACAAATTCACCGGCAGTTTCAACATCATATATATCTAATTCTTCATCCATATCTGTGAAGAAATTCATAATCTTATGATTAAATATTTTATGATTATGGATTAGTTTTTTAAACATACCAACCCAGAACATAGGATGTTTCCTATAATCTTCTAAAAGATAAGATAAGTCTTTATTATGATCAAAATCAGGTTTTGATCCTTCCCCATCATCAAATAAACTAAATATTTTATCCGCGTTCATATACATAAATATATGTTCTTTCCGTTTTTTACGTGTATATTATATGATAAAACATATACTTTACATAACCACGCATAAATTATATTTAATCGCATATAAACAAAAGAGGGGCCTAAGCCCCTCATAAATAAGTAATTCCGGTTTGTTAATTTATTTTAATATTCTTTAATGTATGTTCTTTTGATTCTCTCTAATTCATTAATAACTTTATCTACACGAGAATCTGTATAGCTGTAAAGTTTGTTCATCTCATCTTGAGCATTATTATTGAGTTGATCGACATAGTCAATATGTTCAAAATGTTGCTGTCCACGAGCTCGGTCTACATCTTCAATTTCTTTCTCCAAATTGTGGATTTGTTCTTGAAGTCTTTTTGTTGTCATATAATTCACAGACGTACCCACAATTATCAATAAAACAATAATTGCACATACCCCTAAAACGAATGATGTTATTTCCATAATTTTTAATTTTTAATGGAACTACTTATTTTAATTCTTGTCCTTTTTTCCAATATGCTCTTTCTTTTAACTCATTATTAACTGGGATTTTATCATAAAAATAATAAGCTAAACTTCTTCTAGATTCCCCCTCAGGGCATTCTAAAGGATGAGGATGACCATGAGGTGCATCTTCTATATTAAATAAAACTGCACGGTTAAATTTAGGAGATATAGAATGTACTTTACTTGATAAATCTTTTTCCCATAATTCTAAATTACCATTCCATTCTTCTTCCCATTCTTCATTTAAATAAATTAACAAATTTACCTTTCTATAAAACTCAGGATTTTCAGGATCTCCAATAAAGTTAAAATCATGATGAATATTTAAACTACCTCCTTTAGGTGTAATATGAGCACCACCCCCTTGAAATGTCCAATCACCTACTAATTCTTCTAGTCCTGTTACTTCTCTTAAAAATGTTAAAAATTCGGGATTATTAACATATTGACTAATTACATTAGATATGGGCAACATATTATCTAATACAGTAATAGATCGCTTATAAACCTGATCTTCATGAAAATCTGTAGGGTTAAATCTCCATTCCTCTTCTTTCAAATTATTAGATAAATATTTTAATTCATATGCCGCATTTCTAGCAATTGTTTCATCCAAAAAATTATCAAATACTAAATGAGGAAAAGGGTGTTGTTCGTTATATGGTTCTTTAAGTTGATTTGATGCAACTACCAAATTAGGATTTATCATAAATTTTATTTTAATTATAAATATAAAAACAAGAAGGGGAATAGCCAAGCCATTCCCCTACAGTCTCAACTAGTGATCACTTGACTGCGAAATAAACAATAATGAGCGAAAGACGAGAATCGAACTCGCGACCCTTAGTTTGGCAAACTAATGCTCTACCTAATTGAGCTACTTTCGCTTTTATGTGGACCTTTCTGGGTTCGAACCAGAGACCTACGCATTATGAGTGCGGTGCTCTAACCAACTGAGCTAAAAGTCCTATGCGGAAGATGTAGGATTCGAACCTACGGTACCTTGCGGTACGCTAGTTTTCAAGACTAGTGCATTCGACCACTCTGCCAATCTTCCAATCGAGCAGTCGTTAGGATGCGTCGTCCTATTAACAGTAACTTACTTTTACCCCTGCAGAGGTGTACTGAACTTTTTACCCGCTCTTTGTTGGGGAGGAGGGACTCGAACCCCCAAGGTCGTAAGACGGCGGAGTTACAGTCCGCTGAGCCAACCAATTGCTCAACCCCCCATTATTGTGAACCCGACAGGATTCGAACCTGTGACCGTCAGCTTAGAAGGCTGATGCTCTATCCAGCTGAGCTACGAGTCCATAAAAAAGAGAGACTTCGGGTCTTTCGGGGTTTCTGGTTAAGTGCAATGAGTGACGCCTAGCTACTACAAACCCTTTTTCGCTAATTAATACACTCTACTTCTTAACTACAGCTTCACTGTCTCTCTTTAGTACTACTGGCGAGAATCGAACTCGCACGAACATTACTGTTCAAGGGATTTTAAGTCCCTCGTGTCTACCAATTCCACCACAGTAGCAGATTAAGGGGGCTTCACCTGTATAGCGCGCTTAAAGCTTCAAGGTCCCAACCTAAGCAATCCGTCGATTGTATTCTTAGGATATTACGTTTTACTCCCCCTATTAGAGTTAATCTACTTTTTGGAGTTGCTTTTCAATAGCATCAATATCTATTTGAAGTTGAGCATACTCATCTACAATACTTTTAGCATCCGGATTATTTGGGTGATAAGCCCATACTTTTTGTTGTAATCCAACTAAAAATGCCAATTCATTAATTAATTCTAATTTTAATTCTTTATTCATAACTTTTTATTTTAATATACGTAATAATTTTTAAACATCCCACTCGTAAGCAGCTAACTGTAAACAAGTTAAAGGAGAAGCATGTGGGTGTAACTGCATAGTTGTAAGAGCTTCTGCTATAATTTCACAATTAAGTCCCGAATCCTCTATTCGTTGAACTAATTCACAAAATTCTGGGGTAAGTGTATTTTTATAATCCATTATTTTAATTTTACTCGGTTTAGTATTTCTTGTGATGATGCATCATCCATATAATATACAAATCGATGACATTGAGATTTACTCCCAGTATAAACAATAGTATCCTGAAATATTACAGCATGTTTGTCAACAGTACCATATAAAAATCTAATTGTTTCGTTAGGTATTTGAACTATTTCCATATTAGTTGAGTGAAAATATGTATTTATCGTGATTAATAGTGTATAAATCGCCATCATAATCATCTAACATATCCTCCAATGCTTGATTATAACCACGCATATACACAAGTTCTTCTTCTGTATATTCTCGAGAAGGCATCAACATTTCTAGTCGATTATCTTCAATAGTTGATAATAATGTTTCTTTAAATGTCATTATTCTTCTAAACTTTGAATTAAACCTCCAATACTACCTTGTAAAAATCCTACAATTTGTGGTCTTGAAACACCATCAACCCACATTTTTTCTGATTCATCTAATTTCTTTTGGAGATAATTGATAATAAACTGTTTTTCTTTTTTATTCATAACTCTTATTTATTCATGTAATTAATGTAAGCATCCTCGTGAGCAAACATTGCTTCACTAGCCATTAACAAACGTAATTCCTTATTTACCCCATTCTCTAATACTTCAGCAGCATCTCGGATATCATACTCTTTTTGAGTAAAACCAGGACCCATTCTCATAGCTTCATATATCGTAACACTAAAATCACGACGCTCTAACTGACCTGTAAATTCACCTATGTTAAATGTAAAATAACTACCTTGATCATTATCAAAATTAGTAGCTTTGAAATCTTCAATCAAAGTATCAATGATTACCTCTGTTTGATCTTTTCTTAATTGTGTTTTTGTGTACTTTTTCATAACCTTAATTCCTTTATACCATGAATATACGAACAAACCCTCGGGGAGCCAATTCTCTGCGTAAAAGTCTTTTATTTATTTTTAAAATACTTAATCATAATGTGGGCTGATTTGTAATTTGTTGCTAAAGGTACTTCATGCACATCACATAATCTCATTAACATACTAATATCAACATCATGAGGATGTTTATCAAGTGGGTCTCTAAAAAATAATACACCATCTAATTCCCCTCTAGTAACCATAGCACCAATTTCAGCATCACCTCCCATTGGGCCACTTGCTACTAAATCTACTTTTAAACCAGCATGTTGTATTCTAGTACCTGTTGTTCCAGTACCTACTAACTCAACATCTTTACGTTTGAAAAAATCCATACGTTTCATTACAAAAGCAACCATATCTGCTTTTTTACCATCATGTGCTATAAGTGCTAATTTCATATTACTCTCTTAAATATTGCTTGTTCCTTTAATTTTGCTTCAATAACTATATCAGGTTCTAAACCATATGTTTGAATTTTTTCATATATAATATCTGAATGAGCTTGGGGGCGAATTGATTCATCTAGGAATTCTTTTTGTCTACTCTCTGAGTAATGACAACATTGAGTAATACCTTCAGGCCAAGTGATAGCAGCCATTTTTAATGCTTCTTCCTCAGTCATCCCTCCAGTATTAAATTTATGATGGAAATAATCAAATGTAATTGGAATACCTATTGTTTGGTAAATACCATCAAATAAATCTTTAACAGAATATTCATTTGGACTGTCATCATTTTCGATTACTAACCGTTTTTTAGTGTCATCACGCAATAAACTAAAATTCTTCACGAAACGCGCCAATGTTGCGCTTTTATCGCCGTAAGCACCACCAACATGAATATTAATTTTATTGTAATTTGACGGTTCAAATCCAAGCATATTCATCTGTTCACTATGACAATCGAGTTCTCGAACGGTTTTTGCAACTACTTTTGGATTGGGTGAAGCAAGACAATTATATGGACCTGGATGCATTGTAAGTCGTTGACCTGATTTAGTAGCAATATCTCCTATTTCTAGCATCAACTCACAAATCTCATCATAATCTTTTAGTGAGGAAAAATCATACTCATCTTGCCAAGGAAATATTTGGGATGATAAACGGAATAATTTTATCCCATGTTCATTATTCCACTCAACAATAGTTTTTAGATCTTTGACATTTAATAATGCTAAATCTGAAACATAATCCAATCCTTTTTGATTGAATGTTTTTTTTCGCATTGTACGGTTTGTCATAATACCGTTTGTACTCATTATCGTGTTTATACACGCATATCCTAAATTCATATAACCTTTATTTTTTATTACTCCGTAAATATACTATCAAATATACCGTTCTCCAAGTTCTTCCACGGTTGCTTTTGCCTCCTCTAAAGACATTTGAAAAAATTCTCTATTATTATTAACACGATATTCTTTTAATTTATCATGACATTCTTGTTCAAGAGAAACTCCATTATAACAATGAAAAGCAAACTCAACATCAAAAGGTAAAGCAACACCCGTAGAGTTAGAGATTTGTTTAGCTCTTTCTTCGGGGTGTTTATTAGTATATCCAATTTTTAAAATACCCGGTTGAGCTTTATTAGACAATATATAAACCCAACTATCATAATCATCTTCTCTATTAATATAAATGTTAGCTTTTCTAGAAGTATAATAAGTAACACTTTCCCAACCATCAGAAGAAGGGGTTAGAGTAAAATATTTAGCATTTTCTATACCTTCACTTGCAAAATCATCATCACAAGAAATAAATTGTTTAGCTTCTTCAATTGTTAATCTTTCCATTTTCTATTCTAATTAGTTAAAAACAAACCCAAAACTTTAGTTCAGACATTTGTAATACATAAATACGTATATACTATTGATTAATTAGGTTAGTGGATGAATGCTCATCTCGTGTGACATAAAATATGTTTTCAATACATGACGACCCAATAATATCTTTATCACGGTAGTCATCACCAATTACCATGTACTTTGGTTTTAACGCGCATATAATTGATTTAAGTTCTTTATCCGTGGAAAATGACATAATCGAATCAAAATCCATTGTAGACACAAGATTATGAATTCTTTTAGATAATGAATTTACCGGACGGGATGGACCTTTTGCTTTGCGTACGCGTTCATCCGTATCCACACCAACATGAATTTTTCCATACTGACCCGCTAATATTCTAGCGTAACGAAATAGTTTGACATGCCCTGGATGGAGCACATCAAACGTTCCGTTTATCCAAACCTGGGGTATTGGTTTCTTATCCAACATATTCTAATGCTAGATCAAATAGTTCTTTATTGATCTTTTGATCTTGTTTGAAGTTCTTTACTTTACGTGCTTTACGTACTTTAGTTCCACTAATGTATTCGAAATCACCATGTATGATTTTTTCTTGTACTACGTTAAACACACTCCAAACATCGTTACCTACATCTTCTTTACGAGTTGGGTTAACTAACTCTTTTAAATCAACTTTAATTCGTTTCATCTGCAATTCATTGAATCTGGTTGTCAATGCCTTTTTAGCAAATTCGAGGATTGACTTTTCTTCCATTTCTACTTGCTTCATTTTATTCATTGATTCTACTGTTAATGGTAAACGTCCAACCATTTCACGAATATTTACTTGAAGATCTTCAAATGTATAACCCATATGGCGCATTTTAACGTCTTCAAATTGAGTAGTTGAAATAACTAAACCATTCTCACAAATCATTCTAAATAGACCTGCTGTAAAGGTAAATGCATTTTTACCATCATGGGAATTTGTTAATAGAATTTGTGGAAAAACTGTATCACCATCTTCTCCATTAATAACAACATCTGGATTACGGAATACAACCATGTGCTTTTGAACACCACGAGTTTTAGCTTTACGAGCTTTAACTTCTTTTACATCAACAACACCCCAACCTAATAATTCCATATCATCAATTACTTTTGTTGTTGGAATGTGGGTGTAGTGTTTTGAAACCTCATTTGAAGGTGTCATTGTGAATACTGCTGGAGCTGCCTTACGCATTTGCTCCTTTGTCATAAAATCTGTTTTTGTTAAATCAACCATAACTTTTATTATTTATTTTTATTATACCGGGAATATACGAACGCTCCCTGTGGAGTCCAAGTACTCCACCGGAAGCCTTTAAATTACTTTTTAATTAATAAACTTGGTGAAACATTAATCATACCACCAATTCTACCATCACCAACATTAATAGCTTGAACCTTAATGTTTTTACTATTAATTTTAATAATTTTAAATTCATCATTAGGATTAACTTTTTTATGGTTAATACCAACAATATCTCCAATTGTGAAATCTGCTCTAGTAGCACGAATAATCTTTTCACCTTTTTCGGCTTTCATTTTCGCACTTAAACCATTTACATCATACCTGATAGTACCTAATGAAATGTTTACACCATACTGCTCTTCTAATTGAGCAACTGCTT
>JAAHTH010000351.1_pt1 | contig 43800 bp, 8 predicted proteins | sample 6116091 | NCBI WGS metagenome assembly JAAHTH01 (sample SAMN13939990, study PRJNA603662) | sponge metagenome | isolation source: marine sponge | host: Mycale hentscheli | place: New Zealand | collected 2006 | reverse complement strand
TATCTGCTACTAATTCTTTATTTGCTCCTAATTATCTTTTTAGTAAACCCAGTAGGAGAAGAATTTATAATCCAAATGCTCAATATTTTCAAGCGGGTGGTCCTCTTTTGAAAGCTCAAAATGGTATAACAGATTTAATGAATTTTCAAAAGACTGTTAAAAATCCTAAAACAATTGAGTCGGGTAGAGAACTTGTATATGGAGAACCTGGGTTTGAGGAACAACAGGAATCTACACGTAAAGATAGAGCTACTATAATTACTGATTTAGTTCCTAAGATTCCAACATCAATACAAGAAGCAGAAAGACTTGTAGATGATTATTTAGGTAAGCCTCAACAAAAAGCAAGAGACTTTACTGAAAAATATGCACCAGAAGGAGAAGATCCTTCTGATGCTGCAAGACATATTATGGCAGCAAAACTTACTGCAGATGCTATAAAAAATAAAACTGGTAATATACCACTTATTTCTCAAGGTTTAGGTTGGTTAGGTTCTAATGTTTTAGGTGTGGGACACGAGCTTGGTACTATATTTAATGATGATAGAGACTTTGTTGTTAAATTTAGAGAAGCTGCAGAAGATATAAGAAATAATCTAACTGGAGCAAATTTAAGTTTTGATCCAAGATCTAATAAGTTTATAACAAGAGATGTTATAAATAATGCTAATGATGGTTTATACCCAGATGGCTACGGTGAAAAGCATCCTTTTAAAGATAATCAAGGATGGACAGATCCTTATGATAATAAAGAAAAAGGTGGAGAGCTACCAAAGGCTCAAGTAGGTAAGTTTGGTAAGAAGTTACCTAAACCTAAAATTCCAGTTCGCACCCCTACTAGAATTCCTAATCAAGTTTCTAAAGCTTCTATAAACCCTAGTAATTTAAGAAATGCTAACTCTTCTATAAAACTCAAAAATCCTTATGAAGAAAAGCTTCAAGAGCTTATTAAACAAGTTTACAAGATTAATCCTAGAGCTTTAAAAACACTACCTTCTGATAAAGCAAGTCTTGTAGAGCCACATTGGCTTAAGGGTTATCCAAAAGGTACAAAAAAATTAAACGCTGCAGAAATAGAAGATCTTCAAACATTTCCTAAGTATGATGAATCAACATTTAATGAAAGATTTACTTTAGGTAAGAACTACCCAATAGGTCCAGCAACTGATCTAGAAAGAGAAAAAATGTTTAATAAATTAGTAAGTACACCTGGAGGACCTTATCTTATGGATGTACAAACGTTTACAAACTTCCCTTTTGATAAAAAACTTTTTAAAAGTAGATTAACTCCAGAAGAACTTTCAAATTTAAAATTTGAAGATATGAAGTCAAGTGGAGAATTTTGGAGTCAAGGTAAAAGAAATTCTTTAAATGCTCAATTATATGGTGAATATGATAAGAGTAATTATGTAAAAGCACTAGGAGCTTTGTTGGCTGCAGGTGCAACAGCCCTTGGTGGGAAAGTTTTAGGTGATGAATTTTTACATCCTGCTATTAAAAATGCAGTAAATAGAAAGATAAATTATCCATTTTTTAGCTCTCCTAGAGATGGAGACCCTACAATATCATCTAGAGATACTTTAATTAACTTAAATAATAATGACTTAACATTTGGACAGGTACAAGATACACCTTCAGGTAGGATTCTTTTAGGAGGTGATTTTATAGATAGTGATGAAAATAGTGTAAGAACAGCAGCTGAATGGATAAATTCAAAAGGTGAAGAATATGGTGATTATGATAGAAAAGTAAATGATGTAAAAAATTATTATGGTGTAGAAGATGGTAAGTTTAAAGTTGGTGATCCAAAAGATTTTAAACCAAATACTAAAATTGTACCTAATAGATATGATAAGGGTCAGTATTTAAATAAAGCTATTATAGCTCCTGATGCTTATATTGCAAGAAGGTTTATATTTCCAGACAGTGAGCATCCTGGTATAAAGTTACTTGATAAGAATGGTAAACCTATTTATCATAATTCAACGAGAGGTGGTAAAATTATTCTTCATTCTGAAGATTCTGGTGAGTCAATATTTATGTCACATTCTGCTGACCAAAAAGCAATTGATCAAATTAATAATTTTGTTAAGAATAATAAAAAAGTAGTACCTGTAATTATTGATAATGGTAGATTTTTTCAATACATGATAAATGAGGATGGTATTACAGATGATAATTATAAGAATTATTATAATGCTGATTTTAATAGAGGTAAGAATGCTGGTTATAATATTATACTTAAAGAAAAAGGTGGAGATGTATCTTGGGACTTTAAAGGTAAATCATACTCAGGAACCTTAATACCTAGTATGGAAACTGAGAATAATAGATATGCTAGAACTCACAATGGTAAAGTAAAAACATTACCTAAAGCTCAAGTAGGTAGGTTTGGTAAAAAAGTACCTCAACCTATAATACCTCAACCAGTTCCTTCTAAGGCTTCTTATAGTAAGCAAATAACTCCTGGGTATTTTGCTGATGGTACTAAATCAAGTATGTTTACTAAACCAACTCCTAAAAAATCTAACTATGAAATAGTAAAAGAATCTTATTCTGAAGATAATCCTGCAAAATTAGCTGTAAAAATAGTATCTGATAAATATAATAAATCTGTTTCAGGATTAATGAGAGGTGCTCAAGAATTAATAAATAGTTATAAAGGTAAAAGTGGTAGATCTTTTAGTGAAGTTTTTCCATTAACAAAATCTCAAAAAAAGATTGCTGATTCAAAGCAAATACTGGCACACAAAAAGGGTGTTGATTTTATGACTAAGTATTTATATGGAAGGCTTAATCCTAATTTTAAACAAAAAGGTCAGTTTTTGAATCCTACTATTCAGAGAAAAATAATGGATATTTATAAGCTTGGTGATCCAAAAGATAGAACTTTGGGTTGGCAGGTTGAAGATAGGCTTGCTAGAACTATACAAACTGGTGCACCACTTTTTGGTGAAGAAGCAAAGATAATGGCTATTAGTAATCCTTATCCTTCTACAGATAATACAAACATTAACTCTAATATAAACCCTATTGGTAAATTTAAAAATATTTTAGCTGGTGGTCTTAGGGAAACTCTAGCTATGCCAGGTCTTGCTGATAGAGAGAAATCTAACATAATAAATTCTAGATCGAAAGGTTATTTGGGTGTGAATGAAGCATCTGATAAAACATCAACAACATTTAAAAGTGAGGGTCCTTATAGAATTCCATTAGATCAAATTAAAGAAACAGCTATACATGAAAATGCTCATACAGTAGAAGAACTTGGTTTTAAAGATAAGCCAATTGGTGGAATATATAGTAAGTTTGATTATAACAAAGGGTACTTTTATCCAAACCCAGATACTAAGATAGGTCAATTTTTTGCAGAGGTTATGCCTGATGAACGTTGGTATGGTTCTCCTGGAGAACTTTTTGCTGAAAAAATGGCGGCTGTAGAAAAACTTTACAAAGATACTCAATCAATGCATGATGATCACATTCTAGATGATGGGGTGGAGATGTCAATTAGAGATAAATATACAAGAGACCTTGGAGGTGTAGAGGCTTATGATGATTGGCTTATGGATAGTATGCGTAACCCTACAGATGCTCAGTTAGATTATATGATTGAAAAACAAAATTTAAATAATTTTTTTAAACCAGGTACATCTCAAGCTGATAAATATAAAGCACTAAGATATTTTCCTGGTTTAGTAGCTCCATTTTTATTACCAGGTTTAACAGATAATGAAGAATAAATGATATGAGTAATTCAAAAAAAGTAAGAAGTTCAAAATATAATTTTAACCCAATAGGTCAAGCTAACACTGACCAGATGTATAAATATTTTGAAGACTATGATAGGCAAAGAGATTTTCTCCAGCGTATTCAAGATGCTCAAGATATGCTTTTACCTAAAAAAGATAAAAGACCTAAACTTGATTTTGAAACTTATTTTAGAAATCGTTTAGTAGAAGAAGATGGTTTCTATCCTGTTCCAAGATTAAATGAAAAAGGTGAGTTTGATCACTATGATATGTATAATTCAGATAAAATAGCTAAACGTATTTTTGATAGAGGTCTTACAGCTAAACAATTATCTAGAGAAGATCTTTCAAATCTTGGTGACATATCTGCAATTGAAGATGTATTTGGTGAAACTTTTAAAGGTTGGGAAAAGGTTTATAAAGAAGGTATGAGTAGAGACCTTTTTAATGCAGCTGCTGAAGGTAAGAGTAAAGAAGATATTCTTAAACAGTTAGTTGAAAAAGGTAAAGGGGTACCTGATAGACTTAATAAATTTATTGATGCTCCTTTTAAATTTCAACAACTTAAAGCATATAACTCCCTTTTAAAAGCATATGACCCAGAAACTTATGATGACTTTGTTGTTAAATATGAGAAAGATGAAGATGGTAATTTTAAGAAAGATAAAAATGGTAATAAAATACCTGTAACAAGAAAACAAGATACAGAAAGAAAAGTAAAAGATTTAGAAGATCAAATTGCTGAATTAGAACAACAAAAAATTGTTGATGATAATTTTAATGATCGCATGAGTGATGAAGGTAGTTTTCCAAATGTTTATAATCCAACTTCAGGTGGTAATATTAATGGAGGATACACTGGTGAAACAAATGATGAAAAGATAAAAGTTTTACAAAATAAAATAGCATTTATTAAAGACATTAAGAGAAGTGAATTAGCTAATGTAAAACGTATTAAAAGTGGTAAAGCTGTACCAACTGGTAGGGTTGTAAACACGATTAGTAATGAAGGATCTGGTCAAGATTTTATGTTTAATCCAGAAAGAGATTTAACCATGGATGAAAAAATACATCAGTTAAAGTATTTATCACAAACTGAAGATCCTACCAAAGAAAGCACATTAGGAAGGTATAATAAAATAAGAGAACAGGAGCTAGCACGACCTGGTATAGGTGGAGGTCCAGCTTCATTATTTACTAAAATACTACATCCATATGATTACCTTGCTCATAAAATGCAAGGTACTACAATGTTAGAAGATACTACTCTAGGGTTGGGCAGAGGATGGAATAACCCTTTAGTTAGTGCATTAGATTTTTCAACATATGCTTTACCAGGAGTGTCTCTACTAAGAGGTGCCCAAATGGCTGGAGATAGTTTTAAAGGTATTGCAGAAACTATACAAAACTCTAATAATGATTCAGATTTATCAGAGGGTCTTGGTTGGAATATGTTAGGTCTTACAGGTGCAAGGTCTTTACTATCACCTTTAGGTAAAGGTTTTCTTAAACCTATGGGTAAGAATACAAGAGGTATTAATCCTAATTATCAAATAATTCCTAAAAGAGATAATGTTAGTAGAATTATAAATCCAAGAATGAAAGATTTAAAAGCTATAAATCTTCCAGGTAATAGAAGAATTGAATATGGTAATCCTTTAAATGAAGTAAAACGGAATATTGCACAGAATAGAATGCCAACTATGCCTAAAGATGTACAAGCATCTAAAAACCTTGACAAGTATGGTCAAAACTATGTAGATTATTTAGGTGAGATGCAATCACAAACATCACCATTTATGACTAATACATTTGCACCTCGTGGAGTGTTTGATAAGATTGCCTTGCAACCATACTTTGCAAAAGAATTTATTTTTAATGATGATTTATATGATAGAGATTATGATAATGATTTACCAAATGAACTCGTTAAAAAACCAGTTGCTCAAGAATCAGATATTGAAGAATTAGCTGTTCAAAAAAATAAAAATATGAACAAAAGAAAACTATTTAATAGAAATAAACTTGGAAAAAAAATGAAAAGTTATAAAGAAGGTGGAGAATTACCTAAAGCTCAAACAGGTAATAGAGGTCGTAGAGTTCCAGCTAAAAAAGTTACAATTAGGGATATTAAAAATAACTTACAAAGTTATTATCCAAGTTTAATTAAATATCCTACACTGGCCTTAAAAGATGCAACTGTACAGCGGATGATGAACATGGAACAGATAGCTAAGGATATGAGCTATTCTCATATGCCAGGTCTTGCTGAACTTCGTGAAATGGGTAATAGTCCAGCGGTACGATCTTTGTTTGATCAGAATATAAATTTAGATACTATATCTCGTGAGCAATATAATAAGCCATACTCATCTTTAAATGCTATGGAATTAAGAGCACTTGAAGATCATATTAGTGGAAAAATGGCGGACTTTGCTGGTGAATCTTTTAAAAAAAGAAAGACTGTTGCAACTATATCTGATATACTAAGACGTCTTAAAGCAGAAACTTCTAATAAAGGTAAAACAAGTCTTGAAGATCTTCGTTTTCTTTTTAATGCTTATGAAGTACATCCAATGTCACATAGACTATATGATGAAAGCCGTAGTGTATTAGGAAGAGCTTTAAATAATAGTTTTAGTAATGCTGGTGATGTTGATAACTCAAAGCTTATAAATAATTTAGAACTGGAGATAGAAAATTTAAAAGGGTCTAATCCTAATTATTTTTCTAATGAGTTAAGTTTAACTGGTAGTAAACAACTTAGAGATTATATGCAGACAGGTTTTCAAGATCAAATTTCAAAATATGCAAGTCGTGGTCAATTAGATGGTAGAGGGTATCATGGTAGTTATACACGTGATGATTTTGTTGATGGTAACCAACCTTTTGCTCAGTTTTATGAAGGGCAGACTATATCACCAGGTAGCGCTTATTATGATTTTGATAGAGCTATGGATGTATCTGGAGGTGGTTTTAATAATTTTGTAGTAGCAGAACATTTTCCTGACCAAAATTCTATGATTGCTAACTCTAAGTCTGAATTTAATAAGGGGGCTCATAGAGCAGCACCACTGTCAGTTATGGTTAATGATCTTAACTTGAGTGCTGATTCCTATCCATTACAGATAAGTAATAATCTTAGATCTGTTAAAAATGCTGAAAAGGCTGGTATATTTCCTAATCAAGTTTTTATGGGGTACAGAGATTTAAATTCAATGGATTTTACATCACAGATTTTTAGAAAAAAACTGAATTCTCTTTTAGCGGAATCTAGTGGTAAAACAGGTTCAGAATTAGAAAAGCTTAAGTCACAAATAGAAGGTATAAGAAGTAGAGGTCCTCAACTTAGAGCAAGTTTATTAGAGAGTAGGTTAAACGCAATGTATGATAAAGCTAGGGTTTCTCAAGATGAGAGACTTCCTCTTTTAATGGATGCTAGTAGTGGAGAAAAGAGAATTTATGCACCACAATTTGGTATAGTTAAAGATCCAAATATATTTATACCACCTGAAGAAAGATATATGTATAAAAGCGGTGGTATACCTATGGCACGGATAGGTACAGCGGGTGTTGCTGCAACAAACCCAATGCAAGACATTACTCCAGATCCAGTTAATCCTGTTCCAGAGGATCCAAACTATGCAGGTGTAAATTTTTCAAAATTGAATCCTGAACAATCTGCAATTGCTCAGTCTGCTGCTTTTAGAGGGGACCCAAGAGCACTTATAGGTCAGGTTCCTTTTGGTGTTAGAAGACAGCAAAGAAAAGCTAATAAAAAACTTATGGATGGTATGGGTGCTTCTGGTATTCCTGTCATAGGAACTACACCTTTTGATAGAACAGCAAAACAAAAAGAGCAAGAGCAACAACCAGTTATGCAAAATAATACTAGTGGAAGCTTACCAAAAGGTAATAGTTATTTACATACAGATTTAAATAAAATTGGGCGAGCTATTTTACATCCTTTTAATCCAGATAAAAGAATACATGATAAGTTTAGTAATATGAAGTTTTCAAGATTTTCTGGTAAGAAGAAATACTTAGATGATGGGGGTTATATAGAAGCTGAACTAACTGAAAAAGAAATACTTGATTTAGCAAAGCAGGGTTTTATAATTGAAGACATGTAAACTTATATAGTTTAACTGTTAACTTAAATTTTAGTATATTAATATATAATATTGATTATGAAGAAAAAAGTCAAAATATACAAGTCATCAAATGGTAAAGGTGAGTATATAAATAAAACAAAAAAGTTTCTTTCAAGAATGCAAATGGGTGGTATGACAAATGACTCTGCTGTCATGAGCTCATACAAAGAAAATGTTTTTAAGTTATTAAACTCTCAAGCTGATCCTAAAGATGTATATGAACAATTGGTAGTTGCTGGTATAGACCAAAAAACTGCAGGTACTTTGTTATCTACTGTAATCCAAGAAATGATACAGCAAGGTTTATTTGATCCATATTATTTTGAAAAATTAACTAGTCAAATGCCTCAAGGTAAGGCTGTTAGTTCTAATGAGTTAGGTTCTTTATCTCAATCACAACAACCCTTTCAAGAAGATAATGGTTCTCCAGACAATGAAATGGCAATGAGATCAGAAGCTCAAACATCTCAGCTATCTATGGCTGAAGGTGGTGAAGTTGATTGTCCTGAAGGAAAAGTTTGGAACGGTGAAGAGTGTGTATCATATAGACCCAATCCTTATTACCAAGGAGATTTTAGTCCTGAAGTTGTTCCTGGTAAATGGGATACAACTAAGAAGTATATGTGTAAATTTCCAAATGGCTGTGGAAACATATTCTTTGATGAACTAGATGAGTTTGAAGATCCAGAAGAAGAACTTACAGTAGAAAAAATAATTGAAGAGATAATTCCTGAACCAGAGCCAGAGCCAGAGCCAGAGCCAGAGCCAGAGCCAGAGCCAATTGAAATAGAACGTCTTGGTGTAATAGAACCAGAGTCATTTGATTATACACCAGAGCCAAGAGAAGAGGTAGATCCTGAAGACTTTAAAGTAACTGAGGTTTGGGATACAGAAGGTGAAGATGTAATGCCATCAGATATAAATCCAAACCCATCTAAACTTCCATACAAACCTATAAGAAAAGGTCCTCAATGGGCTAAAGGCGCTTTGTTTGGTAGTGGTCAAGGTCTAGGAGGTAGAAGACTAGATAATAAAGCTATTGCTGGAGATAAAGCAGGTATTTTTGGTACTAAGAATAGAAAAATGGATGGTAGGTTTAAGCAATGGTTAAGAAAGAAAGGTATTTTTGAATATGGTGGTATGCCTGATATGCAAATAGATGGTTATAAAGCTTATTCTGACTTTAAAGATTTACCATACATTGATATAGATTCAGATACAATAGATATGAATGGTTTGGCTTATGATAAGCTTATGTTAATGAGTGATAATGGTGTTTCTAAAATAGCAGATAATAATTCTGGTATAGTAAGAATACCTGGTGCTAAAACTATCAGAGAAATACCCATGGCTCAACCTGGTATAGTCATGCGTAATGTGTACCAAGGGCCTTTAACAGAAGCAGACCAAACTTCTTTAGACGATAAGTATGCTACTACTGTTAGTCCACAATTTCCTTTTGCTCCCGCAACTAAACCTAATTATAGAACAATACTTAGTGATGAAGAAGCTCAGGAAAATGAAGCTTATAGAAGATCTTTGTTTGAGAATTATGCAAGGTCTGGTAATGCAGATGTTTCTTGGAACTCAAACCGAGGTAATAAATCTGTAGGTTACGAAGGTTATGGTCAAAAGCTAAGAGATGCTGAAGCATATGCTTTTACAGATATGAACAGTAAGGAGGGTAAGTTAATGCAGTTAGATGATGATCTTGATTATTATGTAGATAATAATCTATATCCTGTTGAGGCACCAGATAAAGATGAAAAATATCAAGAGTTTAAAAAAAGAAGAGAAGCTTTAAGGAGACAGTCCTATGGTGGTGTACCCGTAGCTCAAAATGGTATTGACATACAACAAGCTGAGGTTCAAGATGAGCCACAAAGTTTTTATGACTATGCTAGAGGAGAGTATGATTACTTTATAAATAATCCTGAAATGTGGAATGAAGATCCTGATATGATGAATGAGGATGGGTCTTTTAAGTTTTGCTTAGATTGTATAAATAAGGATTATAATAACCCTGATCATTTAAGAGGTATTGTGCAGTTAATGAATGAGGGTTTAACAGAGGGTCCTCATAATACAGAATGGGCTAATGAGCTTGATCAATTTAAAGAAGCTTTAATAGCTAATGATATGGTATATCCAGAGCTAAAACAAGAAGGTGGTGTACCTACAGAGCAGCCTTCAATGCTAGATCAACAAGATTCTATTATACCATTTGATAACTTTATGAATGATGATGGTTCTTTTATAGAGTTTCCATCTTTATCAGAATATACTAGTTCTTTTAAAGAAGGTGGTATAACTAAAAAGAAGTTTGTTAAAGGTTTACTTAAACAAAAAGAGGGTGGTGCTGGATCTGGTGATAGACAGGATACTTTAACTAATGAAATAGGTAATAGAAAGGCAGGGTTTACAAAGATTCTTAAAGATTTAAATACTAAAGCCTTGGGTGAAGAGATTTATGATAAATCAATGAAGCTAAACGATCCTAAGTTAATGGAGTTAACAAATAAGATTAGTAACGAGACTGAGCAGTTACCTGAAGCACAAACAGGTTTTATTATGGTTAATGGTAGAAGACTTAGACCAGTAAACCCAAGAAAGATAGATACTGGATTAGGTTCACAAAATAGACTTATTCAACAAAAATACAATCTTTTAAAACCCGTAGGTACTAATTTTCAAAATGTTGGTATGGATGACTTATCTAAATATGAACAGATTAAAAGATTAAGTCAAGATGTAGATTTTATAAAACCAGGTCTGAGTAGAAGAGGTGATGAAGATATCCAAGCTTTAATTAATGAATTTCAACCTCAAGGTAGGTTTAGAGATATTTCAGACGAAGATATCAAAATCATGTTTAATGAAAAATTTGGAATTAGAGATTTGAAAGATCTTAAAGATATGACAAAAGAAGATATGATTGTAAAACCAGATGCTTTTCAACTAGCTAAATCACCTTTTGTCAAAAGTTTTTTAAAACTTGATGGTTCACCTGATAGGGCAAGTTTAGCAGATGTGCTTTCACAAGAAGGCGCATTATCTCGTGACTTAGAGGGTGCTGATTTAAGTTACTTAAGAAATTTAGATCTGAATAAGCAGTATGAATTACTTAAACAATTTGGTGATGTACCATTAGCTTCTACACCTGTTGACTTTTCATTAGATTATCCCTATAGTGGTTCAGGAAAAATAGATGTCTTTCAACAGCAAACAGGACTTCCTGTACTACAAGGTATGCCTATTGCTTATAGTAGTTCTTTTAAAGATAGAAATGCTTTATCTGCTTTTATAAAACAAAGTGTTGCTTCAGCTAAAAGAGATGTGCCAAAAGGTGCTCTTCTTACTTCTGCTGATTCTGAAACTATTGATTCTAATTTATTAAGAAGAAGTTTTTTTAAAAGATTTTTAGAAGATCCAGAAAAGCATGGTCTTTATAAAGACCCTATATTTTTAAATTATCAACATATGGGTCAAGATGATTATCTTACACAAAATTATTTTAAACCAAAATCTAAAATTATAGGTGCGGGTAATGCAAATCTTACGAATGAATCTCTTTTTGATATGAGAAAAAACTATCTTATGACCATGATAAATAAAAAAGGTTTAAAAGAACCTTTTCCAGTTATGGAATATAATTTAGACAAATATCAAAAATTAGCAGATGAAACTGATCCAGCTTTGAGAATGAGCCCTGATGATAATAGAGGTACTGGATACCCAATAAATAGCAGGAATGAGTTTAATCCAAAAGTATTTTTACCTCATTATGGGTTTGGTGTATTAGATAAAGGAAAACTTAATGAAGAAGATGGTGGCTTTATTGATGATCTTGAAGAACTACAATATCTTCAAGAAGGCGCACCTACTTACCAAAAAGGTGGTACTGCATACAAGGTAGCTAAAGCTTTTATGAATGCTGGCCAACAGGAAAGAGATTTTAATGAACCTATAGCTCAAAAGGCTAAAATAAATTACATTTACAATACTGTGCCATACGGTACATTCTCTAGAAGAGGGATGTTTGATAACTTGCTACCTTATAATAAAAGAAGAGGTTCTAATAAATTAGGTAGAATTCAAAAAAGAGCGTCTAAGTATATAAATAATATGGCTGATGATATGTCTAATGATATGTATAAAGATCTTAAAGGTAAAACTAGAAGAAACATTAGACGCGGTGAGAGACAGGCAGATAGAGCTGAGAGAAGATATGAAAAGAATCCTTTTGGTGATGTACCGTTTTTAGCAGGTAGTCTTTTTAAAGATAAAAGCAGAAGTAGAGGAAGTTCTAATATGGGTTCTAGAAGAAGACTTGCTGATCAATTATTTCCAAATCGTAATTTAGATATGAAAACTAGATTTAAAATTGGAACACAAAAAGCAAAAGATGGTTTAGAAGGTCTTTATGACAGACTTGGTTATCCTGGTTTAGCTGATGCAGTCCAAATGTCTACTGGAGGGTTTGCTAATAATATGGGGGTAAATGCAGAACCTAATGAATTAAGTAGAAAACAACAAAGATTTGAAAACAGAATGACTAGGCGTGAGAATAGGTTTAACCCACAACAAGAACCTACAGATTTTATTTCAACAGGTTCTCCAGGAATGGGTGGAGCTGGTATAATGGGTGCTGGTATGAATATATCTAATGTAATGTCTGGTATTAATGAAGCAGAAGATGCTGGTGGTGTAGGTATTCAACAAACCCCAGGTAAAGATGCAAATCTTTATAATGTTTCTACAACAGTTAATAACCGAGAAGATGATACAAATATGATTCTTGGTGCTTTGAAAGGGGTGCAGGGTAGAAAACGCAGAAAAGAGATGGAGATGAATATTGCAAATAGTGGTATGAACCCATATGATCCTGAAAGTCTTTTTGGAAATGTAACAAATACATACAGAGGTCAAGAGGCAGATATAGCTGGTAAGCAGCTAGGTTTAGCAGCTTTTGATCAAATGGGTCAAATGGATTACACAGGTTTAAATACAGCTATGTACGGTAAATTTATTTAATATGAAGAGAAAATTAGTTAAAGCAAAAACTGGTCAACAAGTAGATTATAGCTTGTACAATCATCCTGCTGCATTTGGTGGAGGTGATTATAATCAAGATATGTCTAGACCTGATTTAAACTTAAGTAAATATATTACTAGTGTTCCTAGAGATGAGGCTAATGTAGAAGCTGAGGGTGGGGAAACTGTATTTGGTGATCTTAATGGAGACGGTATTCCAGAGCATAAAATAATTAAAGGCCCTAGACATCATAGTGGTGGTGTACCTTTAAGTCTACCTGAAGACACATTTATTTTTAGTGACACTAGGTCAATGAAAATTAAGAATCCAGATTTACTAGAGCGTTTTAATAAACCCACTAAATCTAAAAAAGGATATACTCCAGCTGCACTTGCTAAACAATATGACATAGATAAGTATAGAAAGATACTAGCTGATCCTACTTCAGATGATTTATCTAGAACTACAGCAGAGTTAATGATTAAAAATTATAACATTAAACTAGCTGAGTTAGCATTAGTACAAGAGTCTATGAAAGGTATGCCTCAAGGTATGCCGCATGCTGCACAGCCAGCATTAGGAACATTAAAGATTAATGAGTCTGATATTGTTGATGAAAATTTAAAAGGTCTTAATGAACAATTAACTGGTAAGTTAGAACAACAAGAGCAAGCCCAGGAACAGGGTCAACAAATGTCTCCTGAAGCTGCTTCTGCAGAACAGATTAATCAAGGACCTGTTGCTCAACCATCTGAACAAAGAATGATGTTTGGTGGTCGTGCAGAGATGAACAGTCCTGAAGGAGATGAGATGCAACAACTAATTGCATTGTTTATTGAATTAACTGGTTCAAGTGAAGAAGAGGTGATGCAAGTATTAGCATCTGCTGAGTCTGAGGAGGAATTAAATTCAATTATTGTTGAAATGACTCAGGTAGTCCAACAAGCTTTAGCTCAATCTCAACAACCCCAACAACCTCAACAACCACAGCCACAAGCTATGTCTCCTATGGCAATGTATGGTATGAATATGGGTGGTTATGATATGCCTTTTTATGATGCTCCAGAAGCTGAATATGGTATGTCCATAGATGAAGAAGAAGATTTGATTAAGGCACAGGGGGGTATTACAATACAACATGATGACCCAGACTTAGAAAGAAAAGTTTTTGATGCTAGACAGTCTGGTCAAACAGTAATTGTTATAGATGCAGATGGTAGAAGAAGGCCTGTTACTATGGAGAGTAAAACTCCTGAGTATGATGAAGCAACTATGGGTACTGAGTTTGGAACAACAGCATCTGCTCATGCTGCTGCTACTCAATATCATTTATATAAAGAATCGTTAAAGGATCCTGTTGTATTAGCAAAGTTAAGAAAAGAAACTAGGGATGCATTAGGTAATGAAGAGTTTTTTAAAAAGAAAAGTGGTGCTACTAATAGCCGTTATTCTGATAAGGATGCTTTAATTTCTCAACTTGATGGTATGTCTGATGAAGAGTTTATGGAGAATTCTTTACTTATGCAGAAAAGAAATCAAATGCTAAGTGCAAGAGATATAGATTCTAGGTTGTTTAGTAACAGTGGAAGATATTTTCAAAAATATTCTGATGTAGAGGCTGCGATACAAAATGGTGATATTAAAAATCCAGAGACTGGAGAACCAATTAGAGATCAAGCAGAGTTTAACCAAGTAAAATCATATTTAGCAAATGAATATGGGGGTAAAGATAATAATGGTAATTTAATAAGACCTAATCAATTAAGTTTAGGTGAGGTTAGTTCTGGCTTAGGGGTAGGTTTTAATGCTGATGAAAATTTAGCACTTGAGCAAGCTAGTTATATTGGTTATGATAACATGATTAAAAATGCTGGTAGCTATGATCCAGATGTACAATTTGCTTTAAGAAATTATGTAAGTCCAGATGCTAGTCAAACAGGAACAGAAGATGAATATAAGGGTAAAATTTCTGCTATAGATGCTAGAAACCTAGATGCAGACGGTGACGGTACAATAAGCCGATCTGAATATCTTTCTAATATACAAACATTTGGTAATACTAGTGCTGGTCAAAAAACAGGTTTAATGTCACAAACATTAACCTATGGTGATTATGAACCAGAAATTGAAGAAGAGAAAAATGAACAAGTTTGTAAGTGTACAAAGTCAGATGGTACAATAGTAGATTTGGTTCCTGATCCAATAACTGGTGAATGTCCTCCATGTGAAGAGAATGTAAATGTACTTAAAGAAGATGAACCTGCTCCGTGGTGGTTACAAGATACTATAAAAACTACAGGTGCATTTGGGGACTTAATGGGTATTAAGAAATATATGCCTTGGGCGCCAAGAGTAGATCTTGAAGAACCTGATGTAGTATATGCAGATCCAACTAGAGAACTTGCAGCACAGGCTGAACAAGCTAATATACAAACACAAGCTATTGGTCAGTTTGTTGGGGCACAAGCTCAATCAGCTAGGGCTTCTAGTGTACAAGGTACAGCTGCTAAACAAGCTGCTGATACTTTAAATAAGTATAACACAGCTAACATAGCTTCAGCTAATCAGAATGCTAAAGATAGAGCTGCTATTAGAAACCAGGAGCAGCTTGCAAATCAACAGATATCTCAGAATTTATATGATCAGACTACTGTAGCTAATCAACAGTTTGATAATAGCAGGTTAGCGATGAGGAATAACTTGAGAAACTTGTATACTAATGCAATTACAAATAGACAGCAGACACAAGCTTTAAACTCTTTAAATCCTCAGTATAGTATAAACCCTGCAGATGGAGGTAGTTTAATGTTTAAACAAGGTAAAGGTTCTTTCTCTGGTCAAAAATCAGGAGATCTTTATACACAATTTGAAGCTGAGTGTAAGCAAGCAGGAAAAACAGGTACAGAATTACAAAAATGTATAGATCAAAAAACTGCTTTAATATCTAAAGGTTCTCAAAATATGGGATCTCAGCAAATACAAGGTGGTTATAACCAAGTTAATGCAAATAGTAGTAATGCCCAAGGTCAGCAAATACAAGGTCAATATAATAATGAATTTGGAGGACCTATATATGATGATGGGGGTTATGTATATGATGATGGTGGGTTTATTTATGCAGATAATGTATTCCCATTTATATTTTAAACTTTTAACGTTTATTAAACTTATAAAATTTTAATAGATTTACAAATAGATAACAAATTATGGCAACGTATTTACAAGGTGTAACAGATTACATACCAGACTATCAGCCTTTTCAGCCTGACTACAACTTTTATGCAAACGCATTGCAAACAAAGCAGAATCAGTATGATTCAAATTATAAGCAAATAAATAATGTCTATGCTGATATTATCAATGCTCCATTGACTCATAATCTTAATAAGGAAAAGAAAGATCTTTTATTAAATCAGATTGATACTAACTTAAATAAGATTTCAAATCTTGATTTATCTTTACAACAAAATGTAAATCAAGCTACTCAAGTTTTTAGACCTTTCTATGAAGATAAGTATCTCATGAAAGACATGGCGTTTACTAAAAATGCCCAAGGAGTTTTGCAAAGAGCTCAATCTTTACAGAACTCTATGGATGAGAAGCAAAGTGCTACGTATTGGCCTGCAGGTATTAAAGCCATTAACTATCAAATACAAGATTTTGCAGAAGCTTCTATAGAAAAAACATTAAACTTTGCTAATGTTAAATATACACCGTGGTTAAATGCTAGTCAGCACTATATGGAAATGGCTAAGAAACTAGGTGTTAAAGCTTCAACAAAATATAATGTAAATAGTAGAGGTCAAAAGGATCCATATGGTAATATAACTATTACTCAGCAAAACGGAACATTAATTATACCAACATTACAAGAGATGTTTGCTGGAGAGTATGCTAATAACCCACAGCTTCAGGAGATAAATAAAACTTTAGCTTATGTTGAAAGACATGATTGGGCTGAACAACATGCTAGTGAGTTTGGTGGTAATAAGTTAGCTGCTGAAAAAGATTATTTACAAAAAAAGTTTGATTATATAAGTAGTTATATTGATAAAAAAAATCAACAAGCTTCTCAGAATTTACAGATAACTGAAAATAAATCAAATGATGTTGAAAATCAAATTAAAGAGGGTAATGTTAACCCAAAACAAATATCATATCAAGAAGCTTTAGCATCTGGCGCTACTGTTCAGGAGGCAATTCTAATGAGTACAAGAAAGCTCAATGATCAGATTAATAATGCTAATAGAACTTCAACTGCTGTTGCAAATAAAGGTGGTTTGAATTTAGAAAATTTACAATTAGCTAGAATGAAAGTAGATGCTGGAGTGGCATCTTTACTTGCTGAAGACAATATTAGAAAGACTGCTAAAAGATATGCTAACATTGATGCAACATATGAAGAAAGCTTAAGTGCATTAGGCTTGGAAGAAGCAAAAAGTAAAATTAGAAAACAAGAAGCTTTATATAAAGCACAACTAGATGCTACAAATTCTCGTCAAAGTGCTTATGAGAAATGGGCTGTTACTAATAATAAATTAGTTTGGAAGCAAATTGATCCTAATGATCCAACTAGAGGTGGTCAATTAGTTGCTAATGATACATATGATAAAACATTTAGAAAGTCTAGTAGTGATCCAGGATCAACTACAGAAGAAAGTGTAAATCTAATTGAACTTAACAAAGAGTTAGCAGAGAGTGCTGAATCTGAATATACAAGCTCGTTTCTTGACAATGCAATGATGTCTATATACAATCTTGTATCGGGTAATAACCCTCAAATAAGTAAAGAAGAGTTAAATAAAATGCTTAATCAAAGTAAAACCTCTGGTGGTACTTTGGCTAGAAGATTGACTGGTAAAGATGCAAACTCTCCAGGAATGCAAAAGAAATTAGCTTTAGCTAAATCTGACCCAGTTGGGTATTATAAATCTTTAGGTAAATATTCAAATGTTTATAAAGACAATACAGGATCTATTATAGGAGTTGATGGAAATGGTCAGTTAAAATATCTTAATCCTAAACCAGATCCTATGGGTTTAGATCCTTCAGATTTAAGTATGCTCAAAAAAATGTATAATATAGGAGAAGATGATTTAATAGATGATCCTTTAAAATACACAGATAATGCTAATGATGATGCCTACAATAAATTTATGAAAATATATAATGCTTGGACTAAAGATAAGTCTGTAGGTAGAAGTATGTTAAAAAATACATTTGTATACAAAGGTTTTAATGAGTGGTTAACTAAAAACGGTGGTTCACAGACAGCTCAAGAATGGACTCAAAATCCTACACTTACTAATGCTGTTTATGATTATGAGACTTATACACAGTTTGAAGATGCAAATGAGCAGATCTATGAAATGAACTCAGAAAAAGTTTTAAATAGTTTAAAGACAGCTTTAGCAGTAAACTTTAAAGGTTCTTTAGACCAAAAAGATATTAATGATATTGCTGAGTATTATAAAACGCAATACTTTGATGGAGCTGCTGGTTCTTATAGAAAGCTAGGTAAAAATGAATTTGTAAGGGGTAGAGATAATGTTGATGAAGTTTTAAATATAGGTGGGAAACTATATGCTGGTACTGAAGTAGATGATTTTTTACGCAAAAATATTTTACCTGATCTAATTGAGAAGTCAGTCTCTTCAGGAAAAGTGCCTGTTGGTAAAATTAAAAAGGGTACTGATTGGAATGAAACATCATCTTTATCACCAGAACAGTGGAGAGAATTAAATTCATACATTGATAGTGATTCTAAGATGCAAGAATTAGAGTCTAGTTATAACTTAACAAGTGATTCATCATTAATTGAATCTGCAGATTATTGGGATATACCTAGAGCTTCTGGTTTTTCAGAGGTTTCAGATTATAGAGACAAACTTGCCAAAGATTGGAAAAGAAATAATAATGCTTCATTAGCAGTAGAGATCGACAGTGTTGAAAGCTTTATTGAAAAAATAGAGTCTGTTTTAGATGTTGCATATGATAAGGTTGCATTTGACCCTAATTCTGAAACAGGTATAACGCCTATGATAAATGGTATTAAGGCTGATATTGGTGGTAGAGCTTCTTTAGCTGCAGATAAAGAGTTTAGATATGTAAACTTACAAGATCCAATGAGTCAAGGTTTTCAGCAGTTTGGTCAAATCATTCAAGATATAAATAGAATTAACTTTAATCAGTCAGGTAATTATAGAGTTAGTGTAAAAGGTTTAGCAAAGATGAGTGAGGACTCAGAAACTGGTATGTTTAAACATGATCTTACACCTGAAACTGCTACAAGATTGGTTCAATCTTTATATCAAAATGCTAGTAAGCGTCAATCAATGGATCCTATAATGATTGAAAATTCTAGAATAGCTATGGAAGATAGAAATACAAATGCAATTACTATATTCCCATCTAGAGATTTTTTAGAAGATAATATCAAATCTGTACCATACCAAAATTATGATGGTGAGACTGATGATAAAGCTTCTATTATAAAAGCTATAGATAATATAATGGAGAATGGTATAACTTTTATTGCTCCTAAAAATGAGTGGAGTAATGAATTTACTACTACAAATAAAGAAACACCATTAGAACTTGCATTAAATGTACTAGGTACTATTGACTATTCTCATCCTAATAATTCTGGTTCATATACAATAACAAAAGTAGATGGTGTACCAGGGGCAACTCATATGGGTAAATGGACAATAACAACCTTACAACCTGATGGTACAATTAAAAAGCACGAACCTAGAATGTTAGCTGCTGGTATTAATAGAGGTGGTAGTACTATAGAGGATATTCAGAAAATGATGTATAATACTTTACAAATTGCAGATAGAACTAACCAACAGTTATTTAAACAGTTTTATGAGCAAGGTAATACTAAAGCTATACAAAATGCTCAAGAAGCATTTGGTTATACATCAGGTAAAGAAGGATTTACATATAAAAAATAATTATGGCTGAGGAAAATACAGATGATCAATTTAATGAATTAGCTTCTCAAACTAATATGTTTGATCCAGCTCAGATTGATATGGGTTTAGACATGGAAAATAATTTAACTCCAGTTGTACCTAATTCTGGACCTAAAGCATTTAAAAATAATTCTTTTCAAACACAGAGAGATACTGGTGGTTTAGCTCCATATATTACACCTAGGGATATACAACAGTCTAGAACTAACCCTAATTTAGCAAATGATTGGGGTGACTCATTATTAAATAAATCTGCTGCTGAGATTAATACAATGCAGAATAAGAGAGCATATGCTCCTATGTATACTTTTGATTCATCTCCTAAAGGTGCATTTAAAGATAGGTATAAAGCGTATGGTCAGGAAACTTATAATAAAATTGGTTTTAATCCAATGATGGATAATGAGTCTTGGTATAATGCAAATACTTCTTTTGGTGATGATCTTTCCAGAACTATAAAGACTGCTGCTTTACCAATGCTTGGTTTAGGTTTTATGAGTCCTTTACATTCATATCATAATATGGCTCAAGGAGAAAGTCCTTTTAATACAAGTGATGAAGAAGCTTCTGAATATGATTATTTAAACCAACTTGCCTATAGTAGTAAGGGTGGTATAGGTGGTTTTACTAATAACTTAGTTTTAAGTGCGGGTTATTCTGCAGGTATATTATTAGAAGGTGCTCTTGAAGGTGCACTTATAGGTGGGGCAGTAGGTTTTGCTGAGGGTGGTATAGGTGCAGTTCCTGGAGCAGCTTTAGGTGGTGCTGCTGGATTTATTAAAAATCTTGCTAGATTACCTAAGTCTCTTTATCAGTCAGTTAAGGCTATGGGTAACCTAGGAAAAACACTTCAAAAATATTCTAATCTTGCTAAATCAAAACAGCTTTGGAATAAAGCTGCTGGTAACATTGGTAAGTTTATAAACCCTTTAGATAATACCATTGATGCTATTAAAACTTCTGATAATTTAAATAATTTAGCAAGGTATGCAAGAACTGCAGGTGGCTTTTGGAATGATGTAAAGAATGTTAATATGGCATTGTCTGAGGGTAGATTAGAAGGTGGTTTTACCAAACAGCAGACTTATGATGAACTTTATAATGAATACTATAATGAGCATGGTGTTGCTCCTAGTATAGAATTACAGCAAACTTTTATGGAAAAAGCTGGTGTTGCTGGATGGCAAAACTCATTACAGAATACAGCATTAGTATTTTATTCTAATAAGATTGCATTTCCATCTATTACTAGGGCCCGTTTTTTAAGAGGTATGCCAAAATTAACTTCAGGAACTACAGTTATAGGTAGGGCTAATAAAGAATTTCAAGTTGTATTTGATCCAGGTAAAAAGATAACTGATGGATTATATAGTGCAGAAAGAATAGGTATCAAAAATGCTTTAAAGTCAGTTACTAAACCTAAAGTATGGGGTGATGTAGGATGGAATTATTTTAAGGCTAATATTGTTGAAGGCTTTCAAGAGACATCTCAGGATATTTTAAATGATGCTACAAAAGATTATTATAAAGCAGGGATATATTCTCCTGATGCTAAGACAATGCGATATGCATTAGGTACATTGTCAGAAGCAATTGGTAAACAAGTTAGTGCTCAGGGTGCTGAAACATTTGCATCAGGTTTTTTTATGGGAACTATACTTCAGCTACCTGGTAAGATGGTTAATGCTACTAGTATGGGCTATAACCGCTTTTTTAAACATAGAAAAAATTGGGACGCTCATCTTGAACAGTCTCAAAAGAATGCGGATGATACAGTTGCTGCTTTAAACAATATGTATAAAGATGCTAAGTTCTTTTTTGACCCAAGGTTTAATAATTTTTCAAATCAGATGTTAGCAGCTAAGATTATTGATTCTGATGATGCAACTGAAAAAGAAATTGATGATGCAGCATTTGCATCTTTTACAAGTTCTGTAATGACTTCTTTAAATAATGGGACGTTTGATATGTTCTTAAATAATCTTAAAGAATATAAGCAAGCATCAACAAAAGATATTGAGGAGGCTTGGAATCTGGAAAGAGGTCAGGGTCAGATAGCTCTTGATAGTATTGATGATAATATTAAAGCTGCTGAGAACATGTCAAAAAAATATCAGATGGCTCGTAAAAAAATGAAGGCTCTGATTAATCTAGCAGATTTTAAACCAGGTTCTGAAGAACATAAAAAAGCACTTATATATAATTCTGCTTATCAACTAGCTCTTCAAAATCTTGTATTTATGCAAAGCTCTTTTGAAAAAAATCTAAAGAAACAAGAAGAATTATTTAAAAGATTAGCAGAGGTAGATGGTTTAAAGAGTCTTAACTTTTCAGAAATAAGTTCTATTGTAGATCCAGGTAAGCTTAGTAGAGAAATTGCTATGCTAGAGACTGACTTAGAGGGTTTAAGGTCAAATCCAAATGCTTCATATCAAGCTGATATAAATCAAGACATAACTTATAGACAGAGTAGAATAGATGCTTTAAAAACTTTTCAAGCAGCTCAGGATAATTTATTAAATGCAGCATTTGCAAATAAGATAACAGGTCAGATTAAATCTGAAATGCTAGAAAGAGATAACCAATTTGATGAAGAGTCTACTGAAATAAAAGTTCTTAATGAACTTATGGAAGATTATGAGAATGGTGAAACAAATGAGTTTGTTGAATATAAAGAAGCATTTAAAAACTTATTACTCTCAACAGCAGCGACTGAAGAAGATACTGTTAGACTAGAGTTAGAGTTTAATAATAGTGATAGATTTGATTATTTGTTTGATTCCTTAATGGACATGCATGTAATTAAAAATGAGAATTCATCTTTAGCTTCTTATGTAAACTTGCTTAGTAATCCTAATGACTTTTATAATCACGTTGATGCTAATTTTAAGTTTATGAAGGATCTCTATACAAATAGAGAAAGATACTTTAGAGATGTAGTAGAGTCTAATCAATCAGCAATTGAGAAAAACGCTTTATTAAATGAGTTAGCAGATAGAGGTATCTTTGTTGACCTTGAACAATTTGCAGAATGGGTGGAGAATCATGATAATCTGCCTGAATATTTTATTGATCAAACTAACAAAAGAGTAATAAATAAAGACAGTGTCTTATATAATGAATATGCTGAACTATTTGAACAAGCTGCAGAGGCAGATGAGCAAAGAGAAGCACGGCCTAATATTACAGATGAGGAGATTTATAATAAGAGAGTTGACGAAATAGAAACCTCTAGATCCAAAGCTCTTGATGATGAAAAAGAAAAGTTTGATTCTGCATTTAAAGAAAAGTTTGGTAATACTTTTGATGAACTACTAAAAGAGATTGACAAAAGAGAGGTTGATACTGAACAAGAACGTATAGATTTAGTTACAAGAATGAATCTATTAGGTAGTATTCTAAATCAATTAGAAAGTAATGATTATGTATTGCTAGAGGGTGCGTATCAATCTGCAGTTGAAGAAGGGTTAATTACTGAAGAACAGTTTCAAGAGTCTGTAGAAAGATTAATTACTATACCTGAGAGTTTACAAAAATTAAATAAAGCAGCTGATAAAATAAAAGCTGATGTTGATGAGTCTGTATTACGAGATACACAGATAGCTGGTGCATTTCAAAAACTAATTTTGTCTGCATATTTGACTGATGTTAAAGATGAGCTTCAAGAACAAATTAATAATGCTGAAACTGATGTACTTGTAGCTGTAGAAAACGCTGATGCTTATATCTTGGATCCAATAAATGTATCTTATAAAGAAGCCGTGGAGCAAATCAACCAGGAGCATGATGCTTTATTAGATGAGCTTAAACAAGATACTGAAGAAGCTGTAGAAGAACCTACTTCTAAAGTTTATACTACATCTACACCTTTTGCAGATTTTGCTGTAGAAGATCAAGAAGTTATCACACCTTTATTTGATGAGTTTTTAAATGATGAGCTAGAAGAAGGTAATATTAAAGATACTGATCCTGATAAGTATAGTGAACTACGAGACAGGTGGTTATTACAACAAACAGATTTAGTTAAAGAGTTGAATGCAGCAAAAATTCAACGTGATGAAGATAAGGCTAAAGAGTTATTAAAGCCACCTACACTTAAGTTTCTTCCATTTACAGCTACACGGCAAACTAAGGCGGAAGATCTTGGTAGAATATATAATAGATTAGAAACTATATTACGTGATGGAGAATATGCTTTAGATTCTAAAAAACCTAATGAGAAAGTACAGCTGACTACTGAAGATATAGAAAATATTAATTCTGATATAGAAGCACTTAGAGTCTATATGGATGCTATGGCTGCAGCATTTGAGCCAAAAACTGTAGCTGAGGAAGTTGTAAATAGAATAGCACAAACTATTATTAATAGACGTAATGAAGTTGTTGAGATTACTGATGTGGATGGTAATGTTACTGGTAGGAGGTTTGCAGATAAAGAAGATACTGATCCTAGACCAACCCGTGTAACTAATGTAGCTGAAAAAGTTAAGCAAGATTTAACAGGAGATCCTCAGTTTAGATATAGCCCAATTGAAAAAACAGAGGATGGTCAACCTGGTCCAATAGAAAATCTTTTTAATACTATATTTGAAAGTGAAAAACTACCTACACTTAATTCTAAAGTAGATAAGTTTATTTCAAGATTTAGAGAGCTAGCCTATAGTAATTATAAAAATAGTTTTGGTAGTGAAAAGAAATTAGCAGTTCTTGAAAAAGCATTTAGAGAAGTTCCCACTTTTGAAACATTAAGTAATGTTGTTAAAAAACTTGCTAGTAAGCATTATTCAGATGGTGGTAATACAGTAGATATTCTTACTAGAATGTTTTTAACACCTAAAGCTGAACAAGATGGTTCAGGATTTATAGATTTTGACTATGAGTCAACTGTAGATATGAAAGGGTTTCCTGTTAAGATCTCAGATGTAATGTCTAAAGAAGCATTTGATGCTTTATTTAAAACAGGTAGTGGTATTGTTTCTAAACTCAGAGAGGGTGTTATAGATGGTGAATGGCAAATTCTTTCTGAGAATGTTTTACTTTTTGATAAAAATTTATTAGGAAATGGTATTACAGGAGAGATTGATATTCTTGCTGTAGATACAAAAGGTAATGTTAAGATTATAGATATTAAAACTGGACAGCCTGGTACATGGGAAAGATTTGGGACTGGTCAAAAATTTGATAAAGAAACATACTTTAGAGCACAGCAAAGTATCTACAGTGATTTATTTTATAATATGAGTGGTATAAGTGTAACAAGTATAGGTTTACTACCACTTCAGATGGATGTAACAATAGATGGCTACATTAATTCTATTGTAAGGCCGCCAATGATGGCTGGTATAACTGATGATACAATTGAAATAGAATACCTTCCTGAGATAATTGATTATGGTATAGAGAGAATAGAGCCAAATTTAAAAGAGATCGAGAGGGAAACTGCTGGGGGTGTGATTCAAGTAGATTCAAAGATACCATCTTCTGATACAACAAAATTAAGTCTTAAAGATAATATTGGTAATTTAATTATTTATCAAGGTCAAACTGGTAAACTAGTTCAATTACCAAATGGTAGATATGGTATTGAAACTACTAATAATATTGCAACAATTGAAGAGATACGTTTAGAAATGGCTAAAAATGATTTAGCTATGGCTATGGCTTCTGATACAAGAAGTGAAGATTTAGTTGAATCATTACAAAAAGAAATTAAAGATCTAGAGAAAACTACTAAAAAAATACCAGCTACTATTACTGAAGTTCTTTTTAACTTACAACCAGTTACTGATGGTAATATTAGTTTGATGGATGTTGGTATTCAACCAATTACTACTATTGAGTTTGTCGGCCAACAAAGAATTGTTAATAATGCAATTGTAAATGCTAAATTTGATAATACTGGAGAAACAATTGCAACTATCAATGGTGTAAAATATGATGTAGAAAGAGACTCTTCAGGTTCTATTGTGTCACTTAGTTATAAAAGAAATGATGATAGAATTAAAGTTCTAAAGCAGTCCTCTACAAAACTAAGTAACAAAATTTTTCAGCTTAGAAATAAACTCAAAAATACACCTAAGTTAGAAAGTGATGTTGTTAGAAGGCAAATTGTAAGAGCTCAATCTGAAAAGAAGAGAGTAGATTCTGAAATAAGAAATCTATCAAATAATAATCCTGTTGTTAAACTAAGAGGTGGTAATTTAAATGACTACATTTTTGCATTAAACATGTTACCTAATAGTTTTCAAAAGATTACAAAAGATAGAACTATCTCTGATGAAAAAATTGATCTTAAAACAATAGGTAGGCTTTCTATTAATGCATCTATCTCAGAAGCTATAGATGGTATCTTAGCAGAAAACTATCCAGAGGCTATGGATGTCTTAATAGATAGTGGTTTAGATGCTATAGCGTATAGAGATGGTCAGGAGTTGATTAGTTGGGTTAAGGATTCTATTTTAAAACTAGAGCAGTTAGGTTTTGATTTAATTAATAAAGATGATATTGTAGATGATATAGTAAGACAAATAAATTCATTAAATTTACTACTATCTGATCTAGAACTTATAAATTTAAATAAAGATGGCAAAATTAGTAAAAGACAAAAAGGAGAAGTTAGAGAACTCTTCGATCCCACAAAAGTACAGGAAAGGTCTAGTTTACCTGCGGATGCAAAGTCTCAGCGACCAAAGAAAGAAAGAGTTCTTAGACCATCTACAAAAGAAGAATTAAAAGAAGTAATTAGAAAGCAAAGACGAGGTGGTCTTGAGGTTTTACAAACTGAAGAAACAGCTCAAGAGAATCCTTTGATTACAGATATTAAAGAATCTAATGCTAGCACAATTAAAGCTGCTTATGAGAAAGCATTCTTAGAAGCTAATAAAGATGGTTCAGAATTAAATCTTGACGCAGTCCAGGTTGCTTATAATACTAAATTAGAAGAGATTAATAATTCAATGAATATAGAAAATTTAATTCCTGGTGAGACATATGTAAGAAATCTTTATGATGATGGTGTTAATGATATATATTTGGTAAAGAGTAAAAAAGGAGATACAGTTAGTCTAGAAAATATAGTTAGTAAGGAAATAACAGATGGTTTGGGTAATTATATTCTTAATGAAGCATATGAGAGAATAACTGAAGAAAAAACTATGGAGCTAGAAATTAAACCAGAAGATCAAGAGATAGCAAAAGAAAATATTGCGGATCTTAAAAAGTTAAGTGAAGATAAAGAAGCTATAGATGAGGCTAAAACAAACGCCACTGAAAATAGTAGAGAAGACCTGTTAAAAAAATTAAAAGATAATTCAGAAAACTGCTCATAATGGCCTGTAAATTAAATAGCGAACAAGCACTTCAAGTATACTCCCTATTATATAAAGATATAATGGAGGGTGCTGAACCAATTAATGTAAATTCTTTTACTAAAGAGTTATATGATATTGTACCAGATAAAGATAAAGCGTTGCTTTATGCTCAAGCTGTTCCTGATATTTTAAATTTAGTTTCTCAAGATGAAGCTGTTATAGAAAAGTTAGTTGATAATGATTTTGACTTTAACAGTCTTGCTAAAATGCGTGTGCAGTTCAATAATCTTGAGAATGTATCTAAAGCTGTGGCAGATGTAAAACCAACTAAAGAAGAAGTTGAAAAAGAAATAAAAGAGGCCAATAAAGAAAGAAAGGGTCAAGCGTCTAAGCCAGCAGAGGGTAAAGAAGAAAAAATTCTTTGGTCTTACAATGAGAATGAAGGTGCTAAGATTGTTTTTCCTTGGGCTACTACTTCTCAAATGGCTTACTCAGCAAATCCAGAAGAAGTTTCTGATTTTGAAAGAGATAGGCTGGATCCTGAAAAGAAACTATTCTATGAAGTAATTAAAGATATAGTATACTTAGCAAGACAAAAAGAAAGTGATACTAATGAGGTTATGTATGACGGTGTATCAGTTGCACTTCATGCCATGAAAACTTCTGAAGTTCCAAAAGAATTACTTACTGCTGATGATCGTGAATTTGCTGATAAGAATCCTAATTATGAAGGTATTATAACTTTAATATCAGATACTGAAGGCAGACCTGTTTATTTTAATGATGAAGGTAGAGTGGTTGCAGAAGGAGAAGGTAGAATAGTTTATAGTTATTTAAGACAAGTAAACTTAGTTAATGATAAACTATTACTTTCTAATAGAAGTAAAAGACATTATAACCTTGTTGAACCAGAAGTTATTGCTTCCAGATTAATTAAACAAATGGAGGCTCAACCAAAAGCTAAAAAAGTTACTAAAGAGTTTTATGAGCAAAAAGTAAAAGAGATTAGAGAGCAGCAAGAGTTACAATTAAATCAACTTTATAGATTAAGAGAATACTTATTATCAGAAGATTCTACTGTATTATTACCAATTACTGGTGGTAGCTTTGGTATTAAAACAACTAAAGCAAGAACAATGTCTTTGTCACAAGCTGGCCTTACTTTAGAAGATGTAAAACAATATGAACAAATAACTACAGGTCCTAAAAAGGGATACCAAATGATCATGGTGTCTAGAAAAAAACCTGGAGTAACTATAGATCAGCAAATTTATTTTCAAAGAGGTGATATAACTTCTGAACTTGCAGATAAAATTGCTGATGTATTAACTACAAAAGCTAAGATGAATGGAAGAGAGCTTTCTCCTGAACAAAGACAAGCTTACTTTGAAATCTTTATTAATAATTCTATACCTACAGGTCAAAGAATGAATAGAGATAGAATAACTGCAAAAATGAGAGTTATTGAAAATGTACCTCAACTTGTAGTTAAAATAAATGGTAAAACTATTAAACAAGAAGATCTTTATACTGAAGATACTAAAGCTTTAATAAAAGAGCATTTAATGAATGCAGTTGATTTTAAAGGTGTAAAGACATATCCAGCTAATGTGCATTTTAATGGTGCATATAAAAATAAATCTTTTACAGATTATAATATATCAGGAGATAAAATAACTATTGAAAATAAAAAGTACTTTGATTTTATAGCTCCGTTTATGAAAATAGAGTTTCAAGATGTAGATAACGCTTACTTTAATGGGTTAAATGCATATATGAACTATTCTATTCCTGAAAATCTTGTACCTTTTTCTGAAGATGTTTACGAAGTAGGTAGACCTAAAACAAGAACTCAAACGGATATAGAAAAAAGATTTGAGCAAGCTAAGTCTAAGAAAAAAGATAAAGAATCACCTAAAAAGAAAAAGAAAAAAGTTAAGGCCAAAAAGCCAAAGACTAAAAAAGAAGCTGTAGAAAACAACCCTGCAACTAAAGTAAATTTATTGACTGATATTCTAAATCAACCTGGTCGTAATTTAAATAATAGTCAAAGGCTTAAAAGAGAAAAGGCATATCTAAAAGAAGTTTTTACATCTAAGAAAGATCGTGATGCAGCTGATACATGGTGGAGTAACTCACCTTTAAGTAAATATATTGAGTTAACTAGAATTACTGAAATAGTTAATTCAGATGCATATGCTACTTGGCAAAACTTTGGTATTACATTATATGAAGGAGATGGAGGTACATCATTAGATCTTTATCATGAGGCATGGCATGGTTTCTCACAATTGTTTTTGACAAAAAAAGAGAAAATATCATTGTATAATGATGTTATGAAAAATGACAAATGGAAGAATAAAACATTTTTTGAGATTGAAGAAGATATAGCTGAAGACTTTAGATCATTTGCTATATCAAAAGGTAAACAAAAACGCGAGGGTGTTATTGGTAGAACATTTAGAAAGATATATAATTTTTTAAAATCTTTATTTAAAGGAATTACTAGAAGAGATGCTATTACAAAACCTTCTGATATACCAGTAGTAAAAGAGTTATTTGAAAAACTATATAGAGCTTCTGAAAATCCTAGTATTTTATCTAATTTAAATCCTTCAATGAATAATATAATATTCACTGAATTAAATAGATCAAAAACTATTAATGAAAATTTTTCTATTGATGAATCAATTAAAGCATCAAAGCTAGTAGATAATTTAATTTCAAATGAAATCAGATTATATAATCAAGGTAACCAAACAACAGCTGGTGCAATTAAAATATTAAAAAATACAGATAATAAAGTTGCTTTATACCAAGATGTTTCTGACAAGATTTTTGGTATTAGAGAACAGTATAGAGAAATTTATGATACTGTTATTGAAAACAATGATAAACTAGAAACTCCAGATGTAGTTACTGAAAAAGAAATATTTGATAAACTTACTTTATTAGATAAGATTGTAGATAATTTTGGGGATCCTTTACAAGTATTTGAAAATGATAATCTTCAGGAAAATGTTATTTCATATAATGTAGAAAAATCAATTTATAAAGTATTGGGAGATACATTTATTGAAATAGAAGATCCTAATAATTTAGAAGCTAGTGAGTTATTTAAAAGAGATGGTGGTAATACTATTTCATCTAGAGAGCTTGCTGGGATGGACACATTAATGTTACTAGCTAGTATTAACAAGGTTAGTAAATTACCTAATGGTGATCTAGTTCAAGCTACTGATTACTTTGGCATTCCTGATATTCAACCTATAGATATTACATGGAATAGATTAGCTAAAATTCTACAAGGCTCTTTTGATGAGCAGGATATATATAATAGAATTATGGAAAATTCTGAAAATTATCCTGAGTTATCACAGCTTTTAAGCTTATTACCTTCTCCAGGTGTTAACTTTAAAGATGGTGCTGAGTTTGATTTAGAAACTAGCTTTTGGCAAGATTTTAAAAAACCTAGAATACCTTATGTACAATTAAACCTTCAATCTAATAAGGATACTGAAGATACTTATGGAGCTAGAATGTCTAGAACTAATTTTGATGTATACCAAGTTAGAAGAGATTGGGAGGTTAATTTTAAGGTCAGTAATGAAACAACTAATAAATATGTAACTAAAGTTAAAACAAGACCTGTTTTAAATGTTAAGAAAGTTATTTCAGATTTTGGTACAAATGGTCAGTTTAATTACAAAAAAGCAAATAGCTTTTTGAGAGCTATAGGTATTGAATTAGATATGTCTAGTGTAGCAATACAAAATATTGTAAATAGTAAAAATTTTGCAATTAGATTTGGTATTGATCAGATTTATAAAATTTTACAAGATGTAGATAAATCTACAGATAAAGAATTTAAATTTAATTTTGCAATAAACCCTTTGAAAAATTTATTTGAAGGTAAAGGTAATGAAGATGTTAGGGGTAGATTACGAGTCTTAGCTGAATTACAAAATAAATTTTCAGATAAATTTTCAAACTTTAGTGTAACAAATCCAGAAAATAGTAGAGTTTGGGAACATCATTTAGATAGTACTGTTACTAGAATGATTACATCTATTAACTATGCTGATAATTGGCAAGAGCTTACAGGATACCGCGATGCTGATCCTAACCAGCTATTTAAACATATGTATTGGATGAATCCAAATAATAATACTCAAACACAATTTTCAGTATTATTAAATTCTATTTTTGATTTAGATCCAATGTCAAGTACATTTGGTGAGAAAAAAGATAATGCTATTGTTCTTCAAAATGTAGCAGGTACACAGTTAATAGATGGTAATGAAAACTCTACAGGTCGTAATACTTCTTCTATGGATTCAACAAGTAAAATGTTGCAAGAGTTCCATAGTATGCTATTAAATGGTGTAGAAGAGTTTATGCGACATGCTTCTAAAAGTACTGCTATGGGTATTACTTTATCTGATAAAATAGAAACTTATGATGGTAAAAAAAGTTCTAAATTGTATGTAGATGTGCCTGCATTTATGCCAGGTAGATTTGGAGAAGATCGTGGTACTGACATAATGGTCAACTATTTATCTGGTGAGGTTAACAGAATTGTTCGTTATAAAGCGGGTGACTATAGTAATCTTAAAGGTTATAATAGAAAAGTTAAAAATAAATTAGGTCAAGAGGTGGATGCTGGATCAGCATTAACAGCTTTTGATGATGTACTATCTTATGATACACAAAAAACTATATACGATCTAATAGAAAATCCTGAAATTTTAAATAATCCAGAATATAATTTTAAAAATGAGTTAGAATCAAATATAGAATTATTAGAAGATGTTCGTGCAGATATTCAAGATTATTTTGATCGTGTTACAGAAGAGACTGATAAAAAATTAAGTAAAGCTCAATATGTAGATCAATCCTTGTTAGATAAAGTAGATGTTAAAGGGTATAATTTAACTTCACAAGAACTCCAAAAAATACTAGTAAAAGCATATGTATATAATTCATGGATTCATAAGTTTGAAACTACTATACTTGCTTATGGTGATGTTGTACAATATAACCATGCTAAAGAAGAATTTCATAAACGTAATGCTGGTTTAGGTGCTGGTGGAAGAAGTTTCCGTTCTGATCTTAGAGCTCAAATGTTTGTTAATGATAATTCTTTATTTAAAAGATACTATTCAGATAGACTTGGTAAACCAACACGTAGATATGACGGAACATTAAATACAGGTATTATAGAAGAGATTGAAAATGACTCTACTATGTATAATGAATACCAAAAACATTTAGAATCAGTTTATTTTAAAAGACTTAAGAATCGTGCTAAAGCAAAAGAGTTAGCTAAGACAGCAACATCAGAATACCTTGGTATGGCTGTAGGGGATGGTCAGGGTTATATTACATTTGAAACTTATAGAATGCTTAAGAAACTTGAGAATAACTGGACTGATAATCAAGAAAGATTATATAGAAAAGTTTCTTTAGATGAAAATATAACTATGGAAGATGTAATAGAATATTTTCCTCCTTATAAATTACAATACTTTGGTAATATCCAACATAGTGGGTTACCTGTAACATCTTTTCATAAATTTTCCCTAGCACCATTAGTCCCTGGTGTGGCTAATGAATCATCTCCATTGCATAAAATGCATATGAAAATGATGGATCAAGAAATGGATTATGTAACATTTGAATCAGGTTCAAAGATATCTCATATTGGATCAGGTGATCAGGTATTAGTAAATGGCGAGTTTAATAATGATTTAGAATTTACTAAAAATGTAATTTTTGCTGAGTATTTAAAAAATCAAACAGAGGTTAATTCATCTTACAAAGGTAAATCAATCTTTTCAACTCAGATGAGAAAGCTTATTCTAGAAGGTCTTTATACACAAGGTGTTATTGATACTACAGACGAAACTAAAATAACAAGTAAGAAGGTTAAAAAGTATTTAGATCATGTTTCTGATTATACAGATCTTTTAAAGTATGAGCTATTAGAGGAAATTGGATATAAAGAAGATGGTAAAAACAACTTTATACCAAAAGGTCCAGGGAGTACTGGTAAACTCATTAATGTAATTAGAACAAATCTAGAGAGAGAAGATGTATTAAGTGATAATCTTATAGAGTTTATTGATGTATTTGAGAGTGGTGAGCTACAGCATGATACATCATTTCATCCAGATGCTGCTAAGATTGAAAAAGTATTATTGTCTATAATAAATAAAAGAATAATTAAACCTAAGATTAAAGGTGAGCCTTTAGTTCAAAAATCATCCGCTTTATATGGTATAAACTTGCCAACATATTATAGAAATAAGAAGAATGGTAATAAGACTGCTGCTATGAAAGTAGCAATTGCTATGCAAGGAGATTATTACAGCCTTCTTGATCTTAAATATTCAGAAAAAGCTGGATCTGTAGAGTTTATTAAAGTAACTGATGAGAACGGTCAAGTAGATATGGATGCTAGCTTGGCTAGATTAAATGAAAAAATTAAAGATGACGCATGGTTAGATGCTAATGATGGGGCTAATAGAAAAGCAATCACATTAGTCGGTGTACGTATTCCTGTACAAGGTCTAAACTCTATGGAATTTGCTGAGGTATATGAATTCTTAAGTCCACAAGCTAGTAATATTGTTATAGTTCCTGAAGAAATAGTAGCTAAGTCAGGTGGTGATTTTGATATTGATAAGCTTACTTTCTTTATGAATAATATAGATGCTGTTGGTAAAATTGTTAAACCTGAATTTAAAGATACTAATGCTTTAAAAGCTGATGTAGCAAAGAATGGTTTAGAAAGTCAAAAAATTAATCAACAAAAAGCTGGTTTAGAAAATGAGATGATTAATGATATTAAAGAAATATTAGAAATGCCTCATAACTATGCTAGTTTAATTACTCCTAATGGTACTTTTATTTTAAAGGGTATTGCTGATAAATTATCTAAAAAAGTTATGGATTATAATCCTAATACAGTATTGGATAAAGAAGGTAACCCAGAAGAAATTAAAGGTATTAGTCCAACAAGAATCTTTGAACCTCTTTATAATTTATATAAGCATGAATCAAATGCTGTAGGTAAAAGAACTTTAGGTTTAGGTGCTGTAGAAAACACATTTAATGTTATAATGAATGCAGCAGGTGCTAAGATGCCTGAGTTTATAAATATTGGTAAAAATAAATCTGAAAAAAGAAAAGTCAATATGTATCTTAAGCATCATAAGTTTGGAGATACACAAAGAATTTCTTTATCTAATCAATATGATGTAGATGGTGTAAATAAAGTTGCTGATGTTATATCACAAATGATGAATGGTTGGGTTGATGTTGAAAAAGATGCCTGGGTATTCTTTATACAAGGTAATTATGAAGTAGCTCCACAATTATTATATCTTGTTAAGGCTGGTGTCCCAGTTGAAGAAGCTATTTACTTTGTATCAAACCCGCTTGTTAGAGAGTATGTTGAAGAACAGCGTTTAGCTAAGTCTACTTTTGCTAAGTTATTAGGTACAGAACCTAATCAGCCGCAATTTGCTAAAAGACAAGCTGCAAGTAATGTTATTGTTAACAACAATGTTGGAGAGCTTAGTTCAAGATCTAAAAATTCTGTTAGAAATGAAAGGGGTGAAGAATTAGTTGAAAAAGTATTTAAAGATAGGTCTAATAAAAACTTTAATCTAGCAGAAATGCAAAGTGTAGTTAATAAAAATGATAAAGATAGCGATCTATCACATGCAATGTTCTTACATTACTTATCACTTGAAGCACAAGTTGCTGGCCTCACAGCTGTGAAGCTTTCTTCAAATCCAGATACAAGTACTAAGAGTACAATATCTGATGTTGAACAATCAGAAGCAAACTTAGATGCTCAAAAAACAGGTGATCATGCTGAATTATTAGATTCATTTATGAATGACTCTGTTATCAGTTCTTTCTTTAATGGCCCGCTTTCTATATCATTAAGTAAATCTTTGTTTAATTTAAGATTTAATAAAGCTATATCAGATTATTTAATAGTTAAAGATGAAGATATAACTCGTAACTTAATTCCAGATTTATTTCCAGGAGGTAATAAAGAATTATTTGCAACAATATTTAGAAATGATTTAGTGTCATTCTTATTTCAAAATGAATTAAGAAAATATAAATTAGGTGATGCTTATAATTCATTTGAGATCAAAGAGAACTTTAGAGTAAAACCAGTAAATGATCTTTCCAGAGGTGCCTTTGTTAAAGATGGTATTCTTTATGTAGATGAAAATCAATTAAAGCAAGAGTTTGTAAATAGAGAATGGGCAGAAGATTCTGACTCAGAAAATAGTTATGAGTCTAAAGGTTTGCACCCATTAAATCCTGGTACATTTATGAGAAATCAGGGTAAAAATTATAATGAATACTTAAAGTTTGTACTTGAAAGAGAAACTTTAAGAGATATTTACCCTATAGGTGTTCTTTCTAAAAATGTAGAGTTTAATAAAGAGCTTGAAAGAACTGAAGAGATGAAGCCTGATTTAAGCCAAGCAAAAAAAGTAAGGAGTACTTATGAAAGAATGATATCAAATATGGCTCTTGAAAATACTATGAATATATATCATATGTTTATGGATCAAAATTATGCCTTACCTATAAGATATGCTGATATTTTAGAAGAATTTCCAAATTTAAAAGCTAACTATGAAGTATTACAAAAACTTCAATTAGATGCTAATGAAAAACAAACTGTGTTTAATTTATATATTGCTGAAAAAGATTACACTAATGATATAGCAAATTTATATACTAAAAACTTAGAAGATCTTGCTAACCCTTCTATTGTTAAATCTACAGATAGAGAGGAGAATGCAAGAATAAGTAAATTCTTTGAGCAAGTTAAACTTTTTGCATTTATGCAAACTGGTTTAAACAAAGAAAAGTTAAGTATAACTAATGTCGTAGACTATGGGCCTTTTGTAAGAACTTTAGAAATAGGTGAAGCAGATCTTATAAATACATTAAATACTAATGGTAATAAATTTTTAGATAACTTTCTTCAAGTATTTACACAACAGAATAGCAAATATAATCCTAATAAAAAAAGATTTAAAGATTACCTTGCTAACATAGATTATGAAAATGCTACAAGAATAAAAGATGTGCAAAATCCTACTGAGGGTAGGTTTGAAGACTCACCATTCTTAGAAGAAGAAAAGACACCTTCTAATAGACTTGGTCTTTCAACAACAGCTCGTTCTGGAATATTTACTTATAATGATAATAGAGCACAAACGGGATACTATGAAAATTTAGTTAACTCTAATAAAGATGTAGTATTTATTCATAATAGTACAATTAAAGAACTTCAAGAAGATTATACTGTAAACTTTGGAGGCCAAAGTAGATTTGTTGCATTAGCTGATGATATGTCAATTGATATACCAACAGGACAGAATGCTCAAGATGATGCTATGGCGGATACTCCTTACACATATGAAAGTATTAAAGAACTATATGAACGTAGAATAAATGAAATCAAGAAAGTTCAAGACTCAGGAGTGATTATAGCATTTCCAGAAACTGGATTTGGTAAAAGTTTACCTCAAGAATTATTTGTATATTTAAGTAAAAGGTTGTTTGAAGAATTTGGCTATTTAAATCCTGGATCTACACAATATGATGTGGTAGAGGAGTTAGTATACAGAACTCAAGGTATCAGTGATGCAGAAATCTTAGGTATATTAGAATTACAAGAAGACCCATTTAAATGTTAGAATATGTTGTGTGAAGTAAGAAATAATGCAATTAACTTTTTAGAGAAAGAAGGAGCTACAAATACTGTAAACGGTATAGTTGATAGATCTAAGTTTGATGATCTAAATCAAAAGCTTACAACATTGGCTTCTAGTAAATATGGCCTTGATACAAAGGGTCAAATGTTATTTGATGTAAATATTTCTGAGCAAATAGATGTAATTGAATCTAAATATTGGAGAGATGATCAAGTAAAAATTTATAGAGCTATACCTAATGAGTCATTATTTACTGAGTTAGATAAATTGTATAAAAGTAAAGAAGTTATAGAAGCTTCTCCAGATGTAAATGAACCTAATTTAGAGCAATTTAATTTTAAAAGTCCTTTTGAAACTATTCAGGGGGTCCCTTTAATTGATTTAAATTTAAACCAATTAGGAGATACAAGATCTAAAGAAATAGGTAAAGTTCTTTCAGAAAAACTGGCTCTTAGTATGGGTATGAACTATCAAAATGTTACTCCTAAAGAAGCTGCCAAAATATTAGAGGGTACAGCTGTACCTTATAATGGAGAGCCAAGTTTTTATTTTGCAGGAACAGTATATACTGTTGGAGATAATGTAAATATGAACACTGTACTTCATGAGTTTGCCCATCCTTTATTAGGAGCTATACGTAGAGATAACAAAAAATTGTTTAGTAATCTTTACGATCAAGCAATGGCTACTGAAGAAGGTCAAGGTATAAAACAACATGTTTTAAATTTATATCCTGAACTAAGTGTTGAATCTGATTTATTTAAAGAAGAGGTTTTAGCGTATGCTTTACAATTAAAATCATTTAATAAAGTTTTAGATCAAGTTGAAACTCTTGGGTTTCAAGAGTTTATTAAAAAGTTCCTAGCAGCAATTAAAAAAATGTTGCGTGGTGTATTTGGTGCTAAGATTAAGGTTAGTAAGCTTAATCAAGATACTACACTAAATCAGCTAGCAAAAATGATGCTTGAAAAAGATTTTGATTTGGGTACACCTGATGTAACTGAAGAAGATTTGGTAATGTATGCTAGAATGGTTGTAGAAAGAGCTGAAGATTTAGCAGATCATACGAATGTAGAATCTCTACAAGAGATTATTGAAACTACATTAAATACTACTTTAGGAGTTTTAAATAATGCTAGAAATTTTAAAAGTGATAAGCGTACCAAAAAAATGCTTAAAGAGGCTATATTTCAAAAAGGAACTACTAAGTTAGCTACTGGTATTAGACAATCATTGACTGACTTTGTAAACTTTGAAGAGCTAAAAGAAGCTAATGAAGATGAAAAAATACAACAAGTATTAGATGGTGAAGAAAGAAGAGTTATCAATATTAAAAATAAATCTCAAGCTCTAGTAAATAGTTTTGATACTATTAATACCATGAGTAAGCAAATGCTAAATGATTTAGCTAGAATTAAATCAGATTCTAGTTTAAATAATAGACATACTGTTGCTTTAATGTTTTTATATAAAAATACAGCCAGGGCCTGGATGCAAATGCTAAAAGATATTGATACAACGTTAATGGAGAATGGTCAATATACAGATACTAATAATTTATTTTACCAGACATTAAATGAGATAACCAATAATATTACTAGAATTAACTCTTCAGTTGCAAAAATTTTGTTGGATAACAATGTACAATGGTTTGTAGAGATTACAGGTTATATGAATGAGTTTGTAGTTGATAAGTTTAAATCTAATTTAGGAGTTGCTTTTAAAAATGCCTTTAAGAATCCAGCAGATCTTGAAAATGCTATAAAGGATACAATAGATAAAGTTACTACCCAGCAGTTTACTGATGAAGATGTTGAAGCATTAGTAAAAAAAGGAGTTCCTAAAAATATATTACAGCCATTTATTAAAGAATACAAAGACTATATTGTAGATGAGGAGAGAATAAAAGATGCTTTAACAGGCAATGCTCATGATGTTTCATTTTTTAATAGGTGGTTAGAAAGTTATAGTTCATCTAATGATATTATAGTAGGTCCATTATCTATATTTATTCAAAACCAAAGAACGCAGGTAGAAAATGAAGTATGGAGAAAATCTATGTCTTTTAGAAAAAAGTTAGCAGATCTTTTGCCTAAAGTAAATTTTTCTAAGATGAACACTTTTCAAATGCGAGATATGTTGGGAGAAAAAGATACTGTAATGTTTTTTGATAAGGAGACAGGTAAGCCCGTAGCAAAAGAAATTTACGTATTCTTAAATGAGTTTGCTAACGGTTGGAGATATGAGCAAGATATTTTAGAGTTTGATGTAGAGCAAGCAAAAGAAGAAGGTGATTTACAAAAACTAGCTGATGCTAGACAGAAATTACAACAGTTTAATAATGACTATATGTGGCAAGAATATGTCCCAGAGTATTATGAAGACCAACAGAGATTTCAAGATTCACCTATTGGAAAACTAGCATATACCTTAAGGCAAGAAAAACTACAAGCATTTAATAACCTACAAAATCAATTTGATAATGAATTAGAAAGGCTTGAAAATTATCCATCTATACAAGCTGCTTGGAGAGAGTATCAACAATTATATTCTTTACAATATGAAGACGGTACAGATAAGGTGGACGATCCTGAAAAAGGTATCTATGATAAAAGTATAGCTGAATTTTTAAAAGGTGGTAAAGAAAGAACTCAGTTTAGAGAAATGGTTCCTGTACCAGGTTCTTTGCAACAATCCTATAATGAAATTATACAAGAGTTAGAAGGTGAAAAAATAACAAAAGGCTCTGGTAATTTTATTCGTAAAATAGAACAGTGGAAAAGACAGAACTTAAAAGTAAAATATACTGATGCATATTGGGATTCAAGAAATTCTATTTTTGATCAGATAGGTCAAATTCAAGCTAAGATTAAAAATAAATCCTTTGATGTAAGTGAGGCTTATAAAAAGATTTCAAATTTAATATTTTCTTATAAAGATCAGTATAACCAACCTATATCTACTGAGATGGGAACTGAAAGACTTGAGCAAATTAAAAATTTACAACAAGACATACTTGATTATCAAAGAGAGTCTGAGTCTAGAACTGGTTTAACAGCAGCGCAATCAGAAGAGTTAAGAAATTTAACTCAAATGAGTAAAAAGGGTGAAATAAAACCTGGATCAGCAGAAGCAGATAGATTTATTTATCTTACTAATTTACAAGAAGATATAGGTTTAACTGCACAAGAGCAATTAAAACTAAAAGAATTGTTTACTGAGCTAGGAAGTATGTCTGATACATATCTTACAGATTACTACATGGATACATTAAACTATTTATTATCTACACAAAATATTAAAGAAGTTGATAGTATAGATGCTGAAGAGTATATAAACTCTGATGACTTCCAAGAGGCTCTTGCTAATGATAAAAAGTTATTAGACTGGTTTGAATTAAACCATGTTGAACAAACTTATTACAATCAAAAAACAAAATCTTTAGAAACAAGATATAAAGCTTCTGCTGCTAATGTTGTTAAAATGCCTTCTAATCCTGAACACATTGAAACTACTACTATAATTGATACTAGTACTGGAGAAGAAGTTCAGTTATTGGGAGTACCTGCACCTAGGCATTCTAGATTTGAAGTTAAAAATGAATATAGAACTATTCCATTTGGTGAGGATAGAGATCAGTATGTTGGTAAATATATAGATAATAAAGGTAATTGGTTACCTAGAAGATTTGATCAAAATGAAGAGTATAGTGCAAAAGATAATAGGTTTATAAGTGAAAGGTTTAAACAAATTAGTTCTAATAAAACTTCACCTCAATATCAGATTTTAGAGGCAATGACTGAATATCATTTAGATATGCAAAAAGGTATGAGTAACTATGGTAAGCTTTACATGGATATGCCTAGGTATGCTACAAGCACAAGTGATATTTATCAAAAACTTCAACGTGGTAAATATGGTGAAAGGTTTAAAGATATAAAAGCTGGACTTAAAAACTTTTTTGGCCAAGAGTTTGGTAAATCTAAAGTAGATTTTGAAAATGATTTAAATTATAATCAAGAAAATAACTTAGTTAATACAGGTTTGAATGGTGAACAAGTAAGTTATATCCCAATTACAGGTATATATAACTTAGACTTAGACATTACAGATGGTGATGTAATATCAACTATGTTTAGATATGCATTATCAATTCAAACACAAGGTAAGTTATTAGAAAGTCTACCTCTAGTAGAGAGTTTGCTTGATACATTGGAGGATCCTGCTAATCAATTAAAAGAGTTAAATACATTCTCTAAAAATCAAACTAATTTAAAAGCTAAGTTACAAAAGGTTGTTAAAAAAGGCGCTAGTAATAATAGACTTGGTCAAGTTAGATCCTTAATAGAAAGAGAGTACTATGGTAAACAAGTAGCTGGCCTTGAAGAAAACCATCCTATGATGGGTAAGGTTTTACAAAAAATCCAAGGGTTCTCTAGTTGGGGGTCTTTAGTATTAAATATACCAGCTGATTTAAAAAACCAAATATCAGGTTATGTTCAAACTATTATAGAGTCAACAGGTGGAGATTTTATTACATCAAAAGATTTAGCTTTGGCTACACCATGGTCTACTAAAGCTATGTTAGAGTGGACTAGAAAGGGTATCTATGGTGTTGGTCCAGGGGCAGTAAGTACTCAATTAATTCAAGTATTTGATCCTGTATTTAAAACTACAGATGAGTTTGGTAGAGAAGTTATGAGGTCAATGGTAAAGGATCTTACAAATATGGAGTGGACATTTATGCACAGAAAGTTTGGTGAAATGGACGTAGCTGTAAAATTATTTGGTGGATTCTTACATGGTCAAAAAGTAACTCAAATATTAAGTGATGGTAAAGAAAAAACAATAAGATATGTTGATGCTTGGGAAAAAGATGTTGAAGGTATTATAAAATTAAAAAAAGGTATTCATCCAGGTTGGAATAATGTACCTGTATATCATGATTATATAGAAGGGGAATCTTTAGAAGAAATTGCTAAAAGATATTATATCAGTGTAGATGAGCTAAAAGCTAAAAACAGAATTAAATCAGAAATACAATTAGAAGATGGTCAAGAATTAGTTATTGCAAAGTCTGAAAAATTCTCTGGATTTAAAAATAAATTACAAGGTACATCAAGAAGGTTGTTTGGTGTTTATGATAGAATGGGTGCTCCTGAAGGTAATAAGTATGTTATTTATAGATTATTCTTTTTTATGAGAAAATGGTTTACGCCTATGTTTGTAAATAGATTTGGGTTTGACCCAAAAACTGCTACACTTACAGATGGTGGTTATAGATATGATTGGGCCTTAGGTAAATATACTAAAGGCTATTATATATCTGCATTTCAAACTTTAGTAAAAGTTATTAAATCTAAAGGTGCAGATTATCAGTATTTAACAGAACAGGAAAAAGGTGACTTTAGAAGATTTGCTAGTGAGGGTCTAGCTACAATTATGATGGCTTTAATAGCATCTATGCTATTAGGTTTTGATCCAGATGATGAAGATAAATGGAAAAAATTAAAAAGAAGATCGGGAGCATATGGTACACAAAGTTATGATACATATGGTTTTCTTGCTAATCATATGTTACTATTAACTTTAGGTGTACAAGCAGAAACTACTGCGTTTATTCCATTGCCTAGAGTTGCTGGTCAAAATTTTGGATTAGATGATTATACAAAAATGATTACTTCTACTTCTTCTGCTTGGTATAATACTACTACTTTATATGCACAAATGTTTGGTGATATTTTAAGTTTTATTACTGGTAATGGTTTACCTGAATATCAAAAAGATACAGGTCCTTATTGGTGGCAACAAAAAGGAACTCCTAAGTTATATAAAAAGATGTTTAAGGCAATAGGTTTTACAGGTGGTACAGGAGATCCTGTTACGGTAGTAAAAAATTTAGAAGGTAGTTCAACAAGATTTAGTTAATATGAATTGGCAATTAGAAATAGCATTTCACTGGCCACATGATAGATGTGCTGTAGGTTGGGAGTATATTGGTCCGAGTGAGACAGAAGATATGACAACATTTAAAATATATTTTTTTATAAGCACTTTCGCTTTACACATCATAAATTCCTAGTACTAAAAAAAAAGGGCAGATGGCCTAAACCACCTACCCTTTCTCTGATAACTTACTTATTTAACTAAGCAAAGTCAAAGTCAACATCATCATCTGCTTCTTCTTCTTCATCTGAATTTGCTACTGCAAAATCCATATCAAAATCTGCTTCTTTGACAACATCGTCTATATTTTCATCACTAACTGAATTGTCAGCTGCTGCTTCTTGTGCCATTTTCTGATCAATAGCTTCTTGGCCTTTGATTAGCTCTGCTGCTTCTGCATCTGTGACTTCATCACATACTTCAGCTACTGCAGCTTCATCTTCAGCTATTCTTTCTTTAATGATTTCTTCAGTCTTCATCTCTTGCATTTCTGCATCAGCTTTGAATGTACCTTCTGGATTATTATCGACACCATGTAATTGTGATGACAACTCTTCTTCAGTAAGTTCATTATTCTCAGCTTCAACTTCAGCAATAGAATCTTCTAGATCTACCTGCGCGGGGTCCTTGGTCTCTTCTTCTGAATTCTCAGGTATTGTATCTACAGTGGCTTTATTATCTACTGTAGCTTCATTAACCTCATTTTCTTCAGCTGGACCCTGGGCGTCACTGGTGGCCGCAGGTGCTGTATTTACTTTATCAAACTTAAATGTATCACTAATAAACCAATGTAGAACTCTCTGATCTTCCATCCAAGTCTTTGGATGTGATTGCTGTAGAGCAATAGTAACAAAGTTGT
>JAAHTH010000350.1_pt1 | contig 43847 bp, 36 predicted proteins | sample 6116091 | NCBI WGS metagenome assembly JAAHTH01 (sample SAMN13939990, study PRJNA603662) | sponge metagenome | isolation source: marine sponge | host: Mycale hentscheli | place: New Zealand | collected 2006 | reverse complement strand
GTTTGAGTTAAACCGCTCTTAAAAAATTGTCCACTAATTCTGGGGAACCCCACAAAGCCCCGCCGATTAGCAAGTAACTAAGTTAAGTTCCCCCTTTGAGTCGCCAATTGGAAAAAAGGAAAATTTACTTTGTTTGCGTACCCAGATCTGGTTTCTAGCAAGGTTCCCTGGTGTTTGCAAGGTTAAGTAAGGCCGATTCAGGCACTACATTATGCGCGGCAATGGCCTCCTAAAATACAATTAAACTTCAGTTACTTAGCCTATTTCACGAGGCAAACGAGTCGTGTAAAAATGACTATCTGAGGAAATATTTTGATCTGCTACAAGGCTATGCCCGATCGATTTGGCAAATTTGCTCTTTTCCGCTCCGGATCTCGCTTCGGTAGAGTCACTGTAAAGAGCCAGGCTAAATCTCAGATACAATAGATTTCAATATGGCTAAGGCTTTTGGGTCATAGCGCCCTTTGCGGTCTAAAAAAAGCTCTCCAGCTCCAAGTCAAAGTCTTTGCCTTTCATCCTGCCACTTCAGGGTTTAAAGCAGCACCACTATCCTCTACGTAAAAATGTACTTAGTGCTGCACTTGTTTGTTTTGCATGAATTTTAATCCAAACTACAAAATCCTCTGTATTAGATCCAAATAAGGCCGACCATGATTGGATCTATCTATGATCGATGCTTTAAAATATGCTCGACGAGCTCTGCGAAACCAAGTCCCCCGGGTTTGTCACAGACATAATTTGGTGGACTTTGCATCAGATCTAAAAAATCGTGCACGTTAGCAACGCCTACAGAATTATCAAATTCAGCAAAGAATGGTTCGTCGTTTGGAGAGTCACCAACGTAGAGGTATTGCTCCTTCACCTCATCTATTGGCTCTTGAAATAACTCCTTAAAAAGCAGGCGACAACACTCATATTTGTTATAGCTGCCAAACCATGCGTTTATATGAATCGAGGAAACTTTTGCTTGAGCTCCCGCTTTTTTGTAGTGTTCAACGATCTTTGCAATAGCTCGGTCGGATAATCTAGGGATGTCCTCACAAAAGTCAATTGCAATATCAATAGCGCGATAGCCTTGATCTGAAGCTAGGTTCATTTGCGGGATAGTTAACTTTAGTTTTTCATAGAGTTCAAAAAGTTTTTTCGTATTCACTTCGCGGACTGCCTCATCTTGCATAAATCGACGGACCAATTTTCCATCTCTACCGCAAGATTCATCCAAGAAAAAATAGAATGCTCCATTTTCACCGACGACAGCATGGACTGGCCACATTCGAGTAATATGGTCCACCCAACCAGCCGGACGACCAGTCACTGGGATCATACGAATTTCAGCCTCTTTTAGCTTCCACATTGCGGAATAGGCATCAGGTAAAATTTTACCTTCCAAGGATATAGTGTCATCAATGTCTGCAAGAACACCTTTAAGGTTTTTGCAGATCTCTGGACTTAGCTCTGTAATTGACTTTGCCATGACCTACTCTCCTGTAGCAGGCGCTCGTCCAAAACTACAGCCTACACCCAGTGCAAGGTAAGACTCCCTCCCAGCGAAGCCAAGCCCAAGATCTGTAGACATGAACCACTGTCCAAGGCCACCGACGGCTCCGAAAACAAGCTGAGACCCTGTGAAGTAACGTCCGCGATCGAACTCTATTTCAAACGGCCAAGCGAAATAGAAATTTAGGGGGATCGCTCCATTAACTCTCTCGTGAATCATCGGGCCTGCAGTAAGTACGGCAACACTTCGAGCGGCTCTGCGTAGGTAAAGACCAGATAAAATAGCGGATACGCCAAACTGTCCATACATATCTGGGAAAACGGAAAATACGTTTTGTACGCCTACCCTAAATTTACGGTGATCTGATCCAGGCCCTACGATGATCTCGCTATTCATGCTTGGAGTTACACCATACTTAACTCTCAACTCCACGCCCTCCGAGGGTGGAGTGCTCAGTAGAGCCTCCCCGTTGAGACCAATAGCTAAGTCACCTGGATTAACAATCTCAGGAGCACCAAATAGGGAGGAGGCTTGTAGTTCTGAACTCAAGCCAATGGCAAACGCAACGAACAGGAAGAGGAATAGGGTATATCTCATGAGCAGGGTATTTTTCATACAGAGGAAAACTACCTCACACCCGTGGCACGGAACAATCATCTTTACGAGAAAATTCGCACACTAATAGAGAAAACCTGTTTTTTTTATTCAATTTCTTGCCTCCGACGGGCGGAAGGCGATATATTCGTAGCCGGCGGGGTGTACGGAGGAATAGCAGAGTTTAGGTATCTGGAATGCGTGTTAAACGATTAGAATTACAGGGCTTTAAGTCATTTAAAGATAAGACAGTCATCAATTTCGACGCTGGAATCACGGGAGTTGTTGGCCCGAACGGCTGTGGGAAGTCCAATGTTGTGGATGCCTTTTTCTGGTCCTTAGGAGAAATGAATGCGCGGAATCTCCGCGGCCAGACCATGGATGACCTGATTTTTTCCGGGTCCGAGCAAGCACCGCCAGGAAATATGGCAGAAGTTAATTTAATCTTAGAAGTGCCGGCGGACCTTTCTGGTCCGAATGCTCCTACTGGAGCCTCGTTAGGTGACGCTGCTGCCGTGCCGCTGATGCGGGAAGTGGCAATCACTCGCCGGCTCTATCGTAGCGGTGAGTCTGAATACTTCCTGAACAGGGTTCCCTGTCGCTTGCGTGATATTCAAGAACTCTTCATGGACACCGGGGCTGGTGCTCGTGGTTATTCGATTATCCAACAAGGAAAAATCGCTGAAATTGTAAACGCAAAGCCGGACGAACGACGCACAATGATTGAAGACGTCGCCGGCGTTGTAAAATATAAGGCTCGTCGCCGTGAGTCGATGCGCAAGCTGGAAACTACCCGCCAGAATTTATTGCGCGTAACCGATATTCTCACCGAAATTGAACGCCGTAAAAAACAAATGGAGCGGCAAGCAGCAAAAGCTCGCAACTATAAAGAATGGAAGGAAGAGCTTCAAATCCTTGACCTCCGCTATTCTGCTCATGAATGGGAGACTTTTGCTGGACGCTACGGAGACTTGACGCGCAAAAAAGAAGATTTGGAGGCGCAAGAAACAAAGCTATCAATGGAGCATGAAACCGCTGATAACTTCGTCTCGCAAAAGCGCTTAGAAGCCATATCTGCTGGTAAAGTATCAGAAGAGTGCCAACAAAATTGGATGCATGAATCGCAAGAGCTGAGTTCTTCTAAATCGACATTGAACTATAAGCAGCAGAGCTTAGAAGATTTGCAAGAGAGTGCTAAGGACCTGGAGTCCGAGGGTAAAGTCGAAGCCAACCGTATCCAGACACTTCAAGAAGAATTGGAAAAAGCAGTAAAAGAGCTCGAGACGTTCGCTAGCCGTCATGAAGAATCTCAGGCAGAAAAAATCCGTGCCGAAGAAGCTTCAACGGAAGCAAAGTCAGAGCTTAGCAAGACAGAATCTGATTATGAGCAGTGCAACCAAAGCTTCCTCAGCGTGAGCAGCGAGGCAACAGCATCTGAGCAAAAGGTAATTAATTTTGAGCGACGTACCGAAGAGCTCAAGGCAAAGATTGCAAATGCTCAGACAGTTCGCACAGAGAAAGAATCAGAGATTAATGAAGTTCGTTCGGAAAATGAGACAAATAAATTGGCATCTGAAGCTTCGGAAAAGGAAGTCGAAAGCATTGAAAACTTGCTCGACAAAATCACCACTATCATTTCCGAGACTCGCGACAAGGTGGAGAGCTTCCGCTGTGGGTTAAGAGAACTAGAGGCCAAGAGGGTCCGCGTTGAGTCGAATTTAAGAAGTTTGGAAGATCAGAAGAAGCGCCATGAAGGCTCTGGCCAAGGCGTACGCACAATTTTCCAAGAGATTTTATCTAACAATGAAGAGCTTAAGAGCAAAGTGAACGGGACGCTTGCAGACTATATTACTGTAGCTGAAGGTAAAGAAGCTGCCGTGGAGGCCGCCCTTGGTGAGACTCTGGAAGTAGTCCTAACTCAAGATGAAGCCACGCTTTTGCAATTGACAGAAGCGCTTAAGGGCGCAAAAAAGGGTCGCGCAGCGTTTGCAGATTTGAGCGCTATCGCCGGAACTCAGTCTCCGGAAGGCTCTTCTTTGCCAGAATTTTTTGAGAACGTTGAGCCGCTTCGTAAAGCTATCTCAATTTCAACATCAGAAAATACTGAAGAAAGTACTGAAAAAAACATTGAAGCGCTGAGCCAGGTCCTCAGTCTGTTACTCGATGGAATCTACGTTGTTCCGAATATTCAAAAAAGTCGTAGCTTAGCTAAGTCAAATGCTGCTTGCACATTTGTCACTCGCGATGGCGAGGTCTGTCGCGGCGCTTGGTATGCTGCTGGTGGTGATAAGGCTGATGTATCCGGCCTCATCGTGCAGCGAAATCGTGAAATCAAGGAACTACACACTGAGCTTTCCAGCTTAGAGATAGAAATTTCTGAGAAGCAGGCCATGCTGGAGTCCATGGAGTCAAAGCTAAGCGCTGAAAATGAGCAGAGAGCGGAGACTGAAACCAAGAGGGAAGAAAAGGTTCGTGAGCGTGGAGAGTTACGCTCCAATTTTGCTAGCTCCCATGCGCGCCTTGAATCCTACCAAAAAATTCTCGAGGAAATGGAAGTAGAAGCGCAAGAGTCCGTAGTCTCTCTAGACTCCATACAAACAGAGTCCGCACAGGAACAAATGCGCAAAATCGACCTGCTTCAGCACAAAACAGAGATCCAATTGGAACTAGACGGCCTTAAAAATCGACTACCAGAATTACGTGTTATTGCAGAAAATAAGGCGCATGCCCTAACCGAAGCTCGCATTGCAGAAGCAGCGCTTCTAGAGCAACGCAACTCAGCTGAATCCACTAAGCGAAACACAGAGGAAAATTTACATCGCGGGAAATCTCGAATTGAACACCTCTTAAACCAAGCAAAAGACAAGCGTGATGCTGCAGAACGCGCGATTGAGGGGATTTCTGAGCTTGAGGAAAAAGTCGCAAGCTTTCGCCAGTCGATCGTCGCCTCCGAAGAGAAATATCGCGAAGCAAAAGAGGTCTTAAATAAAATCAATGCAGAGCTGGAAGAGAATCGAAATGCTTCAGAAGAGGTGATTAAGCAAGAGCGCAAAGTTTCATCTCGCCTAAATGAAGTAAAGCTTAATATCGAACGAATTCAATTAGGGCGTCAAAGCCTTTCAGAAAACGTGCTCGATCGCTATGGAGTAGAGATTGCAGAGTATGTAACGGAAGGCGAAGTTCAGGATCAACTGGAAGCTTTACGCAAGCAGGGAGAGGCTACCGCTAAAGACCTTGAAAGAGAAGTGCTCCGTCTGCGCGAGAAGATTCGAAAGCTAGGTGATGTCAACACAACTGCAATCGAAGAATATGATGAGTTAAAAGAACGTTATGATTTCTTGATCGAACAAAAGAATGACTTAGAAAAATCCATGATGGATCTTCAGAATACTATTGATCGCATCAATGAGATTTCTAAGGAACGTTTCTTCCGCGCTTACCACGAGGTGAATGATAAATTCCAAAAGGTTTTCCCGGCCCTATTTGCTGGCGGACAGGCGCAGCTTAAACTAACGGATCCGGAGGACTTCGTCGAAACAGGCGTGGATATTATGGCTCAACCGCCAGGCAAAAAATTGCAGAACATCAATTTACTTTCTGGTGGTGAAAAAACATTGACGGCAATCTCGTTGCTCTTTGCAATCTTTCTTGTGAAGCCAAGTCCATTCTGCTTGCTCGATGAGGTCGATGCACCACTGGATGACGCCAATATTGGTCGATTCAATGCACTACTACGAGAGATGGCAAAGACTTCTCAGTTCATTATCATTACGCATAACAAGCGTACGATGGAGCTTAATGATAGGCTCTATGGTGTAACCATGGAAGATGCTGGTGTCTCCAAGATGGTTTCGATCCAGCTCCAGTAAAAAAGCAAAGTCGAATTTTATGAGAATATTTTTTACCTTACTTACGACCGTAATAATCTCGCCCATGTTCCTGACCGTATTTACAACTATGTTCACGCTCTATGGGGATGCGAACGCGTCACAGAATCCATTTTCTTTAAAGCGTATTGAGCACAATTATCAAAAAGCTGGTTCCATCCAAGCTGATTTCGAGCAAGAAGTCTTCCAAGCCACTCTTTCTCGCACTAAGTCGAGTAGTGGGAAATTGCTGATCTCCAAGCCCGACAAGGTTCGCTGGGAAATCCATGCTCCTGAAAAAAACATTATGGTGAGCAATGGCCGTAAGCTTTTCTACTATTCGCCAGACGCTGGTGCAGATGGAAAAGGCCAGGTAATTGTGCGCCCAGCAAAATTATTAGCCAAGCACGTAGTGATCCAGATTCTCAATGGCTCAATCCCCATGGACCGTGAATTCAAGCTGAAGGTTGTCAGGAAGCAGGGCAGGGAACTTCGCCTTGTCACAGTCTTACCCAGAAAAAAACTTTCGGATATTGCCGAAGTGGAGATGACTATCGACCGCCGGTCACGAATTGTTGCTTTAAACTTGCATCACCATTCAGGGAATCGCACCAAAATCCGCTTGAAAAATTTAAGGCTGGGCGATAAGTTGCCGACTACTTTATTCGAGTTTGAACCTCCCGAAGGTGTTGAAATTTTACAGAAGTAGAAATTAGAAATTAGGAAACGGGAATTATTATGGCGTCATTCGACGTGGTTTCCAAGGTGGAGCCGCAGGAAGTGGATAATGCAGTAAACCAAACGACGAAAGAGATCGCAAATCGCTACGACTTTAAGGGCTCAAAATCGACGATTGAATGGAAGCCAAAAGAATCGATGATTATTATTATTGCCGATGATGGTTATAAGCTGGGTGCTCTGACCGATATTTTACAAAGCAAGATGGTTCGTCGTGATGTTCCGCTAAAAAATATGAAGTTTAGCGCAATTCAAACAGCCTTTGGCCAGCAGGTTCGTCAAGAGATTTCGATTCAAAATGGATTATCAAAAGAAAACGCTAAGGATGTCGTTAAAACAATTAAAGAGAGCAAACTAAAGGTCCAAGCACAAATCATGGACGACTTGGTTCGAGTCACCGCAAAAAAGATCGATGATCTGCAGTCCATAATTCAAATACTTAAAACGGCTGAACTCGAAGTATCCCTTCAGTTTGCAAATATGCGTAGTTAAGTGGATAGTACTCGAAATACGGTTTATTTTGTCTCCTTGGGATGCCCAAAGAACCTCGTTGATAGTCAGGTGATGCTAGGGATGCTGAAATCAAATCAATTTCGCATCACGGAAGACCCGAGCAAAGCAGAGACGATTATCGTCAACACCTGTAGCTTTATTCAATCCGCTAAAGAAGAATCCATCAATACAATTTTGGATATGGCCAATCTTAAGGCCAATGGACACCTTAAGAATCTAGTTATGAGTGGCTGCTTAGCCCAGCGCTATAGCAAAGACCTTGAAAGAGAAATGCCAGAAGTAGACCTTTTCATCGGCACCGGGGAATACCACCGGGTGGCCGATTTGCTGAAGGAGAAAGCACTCGGAAAATTACGCCAAAAGTCATTCGTAGATATTCCGGAGTTTATTCACACCGATGAGACCCCTCGGATTAATACGGGAGCTAATTACACCGCATTTTTAAAAATTTCTGAAGGGTGCGTGCGCAACTGTTCTTTTTGCATCATTCCTGAACTACGTGGCCATAAGGTGCGATCTCGATCCATTGAATCACTCATACTGGAAGCCAATACATTAGCACAATCTGGAGTGAAAGAGCTTTGTCTCGTCGCCCAAGACCTCACTCACTACGGCATCGAGAATGGCTATAAAGAAAACTTGGCCCTACTTCTTAAGGAATTGATTGCGGTAGACGGCATTGAGTGGATCCGTCTCCACTATGCCTACCCAGACAACTTTACCGACAAAGTTATTGACCTAATGGCAACTGAGCCCAAAATACTAAATTACGTCGATATGCCACTACAACATGGGGATGATGGCGTATTGAAGCTTATGAATCGTCAAATAAAAGTGGAACAGATTTACAATTTAGTAGGGCGATTGCGCGCGAAAATTCCTGATATGGTCTTTCGTACAAACCTCATTGTAGGCCATCCGGGTGAAGATGAAGCTGCCTTTGAGAATTTGAAAAAAATGGTCAAAGACTTAGAGTTCGATCGACTCGGATGCTTCAAATATTCACTCGAAGAAGGCACCTCTTCCTATCGCCTATCCAAGCGACTAGGCCTAGTCCCAGGTAATGTGGTTCAGCGCCGATTTAGCGAAATCATGGATATTCAGCAAAGTATTTCACATAAAAAGAACAAGTCCTTTCTGGGAAAAACCGTCCCCGTCCTCGTCGAAGGCTACTCTTCTGAAACAGATCTACTTTTGCAAGGCCGGTTCTTTGGGCAAGCTCAAGAAATCGACGGAGTTGTCCTCATCAATGATGGCACTGCGGAAGAGGGATCGATGGTTAATGTGGAAATTACGGAAGCATTGCCATATGATTTAGTTGGAAGAATTATAGTGCACTAGGTAAATTATGGAGCTAGGTTGCAATGACAAGAACAACAGAGGTCAAATTCAGATTATCAGACCCTGGTCTTCCCTATTCACAGTCTGACTCTAACCTTGTGGACTATTTGAACTCCCGCGGTTTTCCCTCTCCTCCAAATATTCGTTATGGAAACTTAAGTTTTGAAGCCTCACAAAATTCGCATCGTGTAAAACTTTTTGGGCAAGCCTGGCGACCAAGCTCTGTTAAGGGAACAGTGCTCTTGATTCATGGATTTGCTGAGCATATTGGCAATTACGGCCAGTTAATTAAAAATTTTGCGGAAGATGGATATGCGGTTATTGCCTTAGATATGCGCGGACACGGTCTATCCGAAGGCATCCGAGGGTTTGTAGAAAGTCCCTACTGTTATGCGAAGGATATTGAAGAGTGGATTAGTTATTGCTTTCCACATATCGCTCCCAATAAGCCTCTTTTCATTTGGGGGCACAGCTTGGGAGGCTTAGTTGGGTTGCATTTAATTATGCGTGGAAATTTTCCAGTTGTGCCATCGGCAGCAACTTTTTCTTCACCACTGCTTGGCTTTCCCCGTTTGGCTGGGTTTCGAAAAATACTTATGCGTTTTTCTTCAGTCGTCGCTCGCCTTTTTCCGACTCTTCAAATAAGCTCTGGCATTCCGAATACTGCGTTGAGCTCCGATCATCGCTATTTAGAACGACGTGAGCTTGATGGTTTAGTTCATCATTCTGTCACTCCTGCCTGGGTGCTCAATGTTGGGAAAACAATTAAAGAAGTTAGATCCTATGCGTGGGATATTGAAAGCACCTGTCCCATTTTATTGATGCTGGCCGGTCAGGAAGTTGTGACAAATCTCATGGATGCTAGAGACTTTGCTTTTCAGAACTTGTCTTTTCTAGAACATAAAGTAATTGAATTCCCTGACGCTCGCCATGAGCTAGAAAAAGAATCAGTTCGTTCTCGAGTTATTTCGGAGACCATCTCCTGGTTTGATACTCATTAACCGATTTTTTTAATTTTTTACCTTGTACTGCTCCGGCAAATCTCGCCAAGACTTTCCTCGGCGAGCCTGCGGATTTTTTTGCAATTGGTTTACTGCTTTCTGATGGTCGTGGTAATTCCGGGTAAAAACGTGAGTACCGTCATTGCGCGAAACAAAAAATAGGTATTTGGACTGCTTGGGGGAAAGTATGGCCAGCAATGCATTTTTTCCCGGATTGGCAATTGGTCCAATCGGTAGTCGTGGAGTCTTATACGTATTATATGGAGTGGGTTCTGTTAGGTCTTTCCGACGAATATTTCCACGGAAATAGCCGTCTCTATTCCACATCCCGTAAATTGTCGTCGGATCGCTTTGTAATCGCATGCGCTTATGGAGGCGATTATAAAAAACACTCGCAATCAATGGGCGCTCAAATGCCGCACCAGTTTCTTTCTCAACAATGCTTGCAAGAATAACTGTCTCGTGAGAGCTGAGGCCAGCGGCCTTTATCGCTTTACTTGTGGCCTGTTTTTCACTTAGCTCTGAATAAACCTCATTAAATCGACGAACCATCATCTGGATAATCCTCTGTTCCGACATGATTCGACTGATGAAATAGGTATCCGGATAGAGGTATCCCTCTAAGTTGATAATCCGATCCGGGGTATTTTTAAAGGTGGCAATTTTTAGGGATCGTATAAATTTCGAATCCGATGTTAATTCCAAGAATTTCTCTCTAGACCCTAGTTGGGAGTTCTCTAGAGCAGCGGCAATTTGAAATCGATTATGACCTTCAGGAATCGTGAATTTATGGATAATAGATTTCCCAGAAACAATGACCTCCATAATTTCTGCATTGGACATGCTGGGCGTAAGGGCATACTCGCCCTCTCGAATTTTAGTCTCCAACTTGGCATATTTGGCATACCAGCGGAATGCGCGCTCGGATTGGATTAGGCCGGCAGTTTCCAGTCGTTTGGCAATCCTGGGAACGTTGTCCCCAGATCGCACTATAAAGTAGGCCTCGTTTTGATCTGAGTTTTGCCCAGAGCTGGCTCTAAAATTTGCCAGCCAATTCCAACCAATCCAGGTGCCTCCAGCTACCAAGATCAGAAAAAACGCTAGCCCTATGAAAATTCTCATGATTTTCCGTCGACTCTCGTAAACTCCCTGCCCTCTAGCCCAAGCAAATACTTGACTAAGCAGGCGCGATCTGCTACACTGCGCGGCGTATTGACCCTTCTTCTTTTGAGCATATTAAAGTATAAAGGATATCGCAATTAATGGAAACTCTGGAATTCAAGGTTGGCGATAATGCTGTGTATCCATCTCACGGTGTGGGCGTTATAAAAAAAATTGAAGAGAAAAAGATCTCTGGCCAGAGAAAAACCTTCTATGTTCTGCAAGTGATCGACAATGGCATGACCATTATGGTTCCTACGGACAATACCACTGGCGTGGGTTTACGTGCGGTAATCACGCAACAAGAGGTGGATTCCGTATACTCTATTCTTCGAGACAAGAGCGTAAAGATCGATAGGACTACGTGGAATCGTCGTTACCGTGAATACATGGAAAAGATTAAGACCGGTTCTGTAATCGAAATTGCAGAAGTACTTCGCAACCTTTTCCTTCTTAAGCACTCTAAAGACCTGAGCTTTGGTGAAAAGAAGATGTTTGATACAGCGAAGAACTTGCTCGTGAAAGAAATCTCCATTGCTAATAGCAAAACAGAAGCAGAGATCGAAGCAGAACTGACCAGTGCATTGACTGAAGGCGAAGCTTCATCTGAGCCTGCACCGGTTGGCCTCGACAACTGAAGTAATTATTAATTATGGATAAAACACAAATGCTTTCGTTTAAAGGCGGTCCTATTGATGGCAAGGTCCGCGTACGTTTCGCACCTTCCCCAACTGGCTCATTGCATGTCGGTGGCGCTCGCACCCATTTATTCAACTGGCTCTATGCGCGCCACTGCAATGGCGTTTTAATTAATCGTATTGAAGATACGGATCAGGAACGCTCCAAGCCTGAATTCGAACGTATGGTGATGGACGATATCAAAACTCTTGGGCTCGAGGCAGATGAAAGCACAGACAAAGGTGGAGGTTATGGACCGTATCGGCAGTCAGAACGCTTAGAGGCTTACCAAACATTGGCATACAAACTCCTAGAAGATAGGAAAGCTTATCGCTGCTTTTGTACCCAAGAGGAGATGGACCAAAAGGCGCAAGCGGCAAAGGCTGCGGGCAAGCCACCGCACTATGACGGGACCTGTACGAATATTCCGAAAGAGGAAAGCCAAAGGCGTGCCGATGCAGGTGAAGAATTTTCCATTCGCATGATTGCTCCACAAAAGGACTATACGCTAAAAGATTTTGTTCGTGGCAATGTCACCTTTAAGCAAGGCATGGTTGGAGACTTTATCCTGCTTCGAACAAATGGCATTCCTGTGTACAATTTTGCTGTTGTTATCGACGACTATTTTATGAACGTATCCCACGTGATTCGTGCGGAAGAGCATATGCCAAATACGCTCCGCCAGATGATGGTATTCGAAGGCTTAGGCTGGGAATTCCCAATCTGGGCACATATTTCGCTGGTTCTAGGCAATGATCGAAAGAAGCTATCTAAGCGCCATGGCGCTGCTTCTGTGAAAGAATATATCGAACAGGGCTATCTGCCAGAGGCATTGGTGAATTTCCTTGCATTACTAGGCTGGTCTCCAGTCGACAATAAGGAGATTCGCCCACTCAATGAAATTGTCGACCTCTTCGTACTTGAAAAGCTGACAAAGTCACCTGCAATATTCGATACAGACAAACTTACTTGGATGAACAAAGAGTATATTAAGGCGATGAATATCAAGGAACTATCCACACGCATAAAGCCTTTTGTAAAAAGAGCAGGGCTTGATCCAAATATAAAGGATGAGGAATGGTTCGAACTAGCGCTCGATTCCGTCCGCGGCCATATTGCGAAGCTTTCTGATATTGGCGACTACTTAGATATTTACTATTCGGATCGCTTTGCATTTGCAGATGATGCGAAGGAAATAATTGCTAGCGAGGATGGAAAGAGGGTGGCTAGCGCTTTCAAAGCGGAGCTGGAGGCCTGCGATGGTGAACCGACTGCTGAATGGCTAAAGGAGACTCAGAAGAAGCTTAAGTCCTTGACTGGAGCTAAAGGCAAAGGACTTTTCTTTCCGTTACGTGCATGCGTTACTGGACGTTTGCAAGGCCCGGAATTGACTTTGGCATTGCCGATTTTAGGAAAAGAGGAAGCACTTCGCCGCGTAGACCTAGCGATCCGTCAGTAACGACGTCGCTGATTATGGCGACGTCGTAGACGTTGGAGTCGCCTGTGATTTCTCTGAGGCTATAACCCGTGATTTTTGTGCTAACCAGTTGGGGAAAATCTCTAAATATTTTCCTGCGAGTGAATCCCCTAGCGACGGGCCACAAAGTCCTGCTATTTGCCAAACGTGGCAGCGATTAATCGACTCCTTATAGAGAATCATATAGCCCATACCCGAAGACGGTGTAACACCGTCAACTCGACGAGTCGTCCAGGCAAGATCGTACCATTCTGGTGCCTTCCCATTTTGGCGAAAATACTCTTCCACCGAGTTTATTGGGCGTTTGCCGCGGTTATACATTCCAGCGATATAACGAAACTCTTCCGCAAGAACTCGACGCATATGATCCTTGATATTGATCACTTTCTCCATCCATTTTCCATTCTCATCCACTATATCGACCCGAAGATAATGCTCGGTATTGATTAGGCTTGAAACGTATTTTGCAACGGCATCGATACCCTCACGCGGACAGTAGGAATCGGCTAGTCCAGTTTTCTTTTTCTGTAAAGCACATGTTCGAACCAGGTAATTATAGCAAGATCGTCTCCAAATGTGGCGTCCTGGACGACATTGTTTTGGTTTCTGTAAATTCGGAATCCAACGGAGGCCAAATTCTTTTGAGTTTGTCGCTCCCAATTGTGGGAAACCCTGCCCCCAATGGTAGGCGGCACAGTTCTTTCCTGAGCGCTTTTGCTTTTTACAGAGCTTCTTTTCATATTGATTTTCTGAGAAAGGATTGAAGAAAGACTCCTTTTGGATAATTGCTGCAACTATAGCGGGGTGTACATCATGTCGACGTGCGGAATTTTTGAGGTCATTGATTATCCAAGCAGGAAGTTTACCTCGTTTCGGTGGAAGGGCGCAGGCTTTTCCGCTCTTACGAATCGGTCGATCTGGGCAAGAGGTGCGCCAATGGTTATCGCTAACTTTGGCCACCTTCCGCAGCTTAGTTCTGGGATATTGCGCAAAGAAATCAATTGTATATTTGTTCTGCCCGTATTTCCAAACATTTAAATCTTCAGCGATAAAATCTAAGTTTAGTAGACCTACAACATTTTTTGTCACACGCACAAATTTTGCATTTTCTGGTTCAATAACCTGAAAGGCTTGATGCTTTTCTACTGCATAGAAACGAATAGCTCCTTGCTTTGGCTTTATTGGCACCCATCCGCGCCTCCCTTGATAGGGACCATTGATAAAGTGTACGTATGCGTAGTCTTTTCCTCGAACCTGCTCGAAATGTAATATCTTTCCCTCTAAAGAGGATTCAAAATTGATCTCAACGATATAGCTCGCGAAGAGCTCTGATGTCAGGGCAACGATTCCTAGTGTCAGAATAATAATTCCCGATATTATCAGGACCATAAATGGTGTAAAAAAAAGCCTTTGCCTCACGTCTTTCGTATCGGCAAAACTTCTTGGAATTATAAAAAAAACTGGTAAGTGAGATGATATGGGCTCCTGTTACAGTTTGGATTCTTATTGCAGCTTTTTTGCAAAAAAGCAGATCTTGCTTTTTTGTGCCATAGTCTATTCCGCGCTTTGTTTCGGCTATTTTTACGTGCCACCAGGGTTAAAGGAGGGCTTCCTTCCGCTCCTTGTAATGGAGTCCATTCAGTTTCCGTTTATGCTTTTTCTATTCTGGGGGATGCGAGAGCGTTGGAAGGCAAACCCTAATGCATATTTAGACCTCGACACACACTTAGACACGGACAAACTTCTTTTCTATGGGATTCTTGCCTGTGGTCTGATTGGACGCATTATTTTATGGTTTACTACACCGATTATGGAAGACGATTTTTGGCGTTATATGTGGGATGGCCATGTGTTCACTAGTGGAATAAACCCATTTATCCACGCTCCTATAAATACTGCATTAGACCACCTACAAACGGATTATCGCGATGAAATTGGCTATCGAGAGCTTCGTACAATTTATCCTCCGTTTGCGCAGTATGTGTTTGCACTTTCGGCGTTGCTGTTTCCGCACTCTCTTCTTGGACTCAAAGTAGTGCTCACTATTTTCGATCTTGCAACGGCAGTGGTGCTGTGGAAATGGTTACGGTTTGAAAAATTAAACCCAGCTTGGGCTTTACTTTATTTTCTAAATCCTCTCGTCTTGAAAGAGATTGCCAACTCGGCTCATCTGGATTCGATTGTAATCTTCCTAACCGTAGCATCCCTTTTTTTTTTTCGCACAAAAAGAGTCACAGCCTCATGGATTGCCTTAGCTCTAGGTATTTGCACCAAACTCTTTCCAGCCCTGCTCATTCCTTTTTATATGAAGCTAGACAGGAAATGGTTAGTCCATATTGCTATCGCATCTGGGGTCGTGATGCTGATGTATTTGCCGTTTATTAGTGCTGGTTCGCTTTTGTTTTCCGGTACTAAAGCTTTCGCGAAGTATTGGGTTTTTAATGCGAGCCTATTCAAAGTTATTGACTTGGCCGTGCGGGAAGTAGCCGTTTTATACTCTAGCACCCCATGGGTGGATTCCTTTTTGCGTTACGATTATTTTACCAAGATGATTATTACCTTTATATTCGCATTGGTCTTTATCGTCTTGTGGCGCCGACTACAGTCGGAGAAAGGCCTGGCTGAATCCGCAATGTGGCTCTTTGGGTGGATTTTACTATTATCGCCAGTCGCGAATACTTGGTATGTATTGTGGGTGTTGCCCTTCGCTGTGCTCGTAGGAAATATAGGCTGGATAAGCTTCAGTTATTTAGTACTTGCCTCGTATAGCTGGTTCTACTCCAAGGATGCGGCTACCTATTTTCGCACCGTCGAATACTTCGTACTCTATTTGTTGCTGTTTTGGCCTTGGGTAAAACGGCAAACTATAGCGAAACAAAGTCCATAAAATTTTATAGCCGGCGGCGATTGTTCCTTTAAATGTTCCGGTAATTTTAGAAGCACCAATGCGCTCTCGGTAGCGAACGGGAACTTCTCCTATGCGCAACTTTTGACGAAGGGCCTTGATCTGCATCTCCATCGTCCAACCATAATTTCGATCGCACATTTGAATCTCTTCCAAAGCATTTTTACGAATTACTCGGAATGGCCCTAAATCAGTGAATCGATATCCAAAACGAAACCATAACAATGTGGTAGCCAGCCAATTGCCGAATTTTGCTTGAGGTAATAGCGCTCCTGCTTCCGCACGCTTTGTTCTGGAACCAATCACAACGTCCAGATTGTCGGATATCAGCTTTTTCATCAATAAATCTAGGTCTTGAGGAAAATCTGAATAATCTGCGTCCAAAAAAATAAATACATCAGGGTTAATCGTTGCCTTGGCTTCCGCAATCCCGGCTAAACAAGCGGCGCCATAGCCTCGTTCTGGCGCTGAGATTACTTTTGCCCCCGCCCCGCGGGCTATATTAGGTGTAAGGTCTAAACTTCCATTGTCCACCACGAGGACATTTTGGCCATAAGGCGCAGGTATTTCCGCCAGCACATGGCGAATGCTCTCTTGTTCATTTAAGGCTGGAATAATGATTATCGTCTTCACAACTAGCCTCCTTAGAAGTTATACCTTAAGATGGAAAGTTCGCAATGAGTACTTCGAAAGGCACAAAAATAGCAATCGCTGCATTTGTCAAGACAAGGGGCCTCTCTCCATTAAAAACGAGACTAGCCAACGGCATTGGCAAAGAGAGAGCTGAAGAATTTTTTACTCTTTCAATTGAATGCATTCGAGAGATATTTCGAGAATTACGAGAGCAAGATAGTAGGATTGTTCCAATTTGGTCTGTCGCAGAACCTAAAGCGCTTAACCACGAAACTTGGCAAGATTTTGATCGCTGTTTGCAAGGAGTTGGAACTTTAGGTGAAAGATTAGCCCATGTCTTCCGAGAATTGTTCGAGCGATATGATATCGTCATTTTTATTGGTGGGGATTCTCCTCAATTGCGACCGCAGGTTTTTTTAGAAACCATTTCAGCTCTACAGGAAGGTAAAGATTTTGTGCTTGGGCCGACAGAAGATGGGGGGTACTATTTATTTGCTGCACGTAAGGATATACCTCATTCAGTTTGGGTGGATACACCTTATTCTGCGGCAAATACATACACGGAATTTAAGAGGCGTTTGGATGTGTTAGGCTTGGTTCGTGAACTAAAAGAAGATTTTGACGTCGATGAGGTTAGCGATTTATCTCGCTTAAAATTTCATTTAAAAAAAATTTTAGAAAAGCCAGAAGAGCTAGAAGAATCTATAAGTGTTCAAAATAAATCCAAGCAAAACCTGCTGCAGTGGCTGGAAAGCTCTAGCGTAAATTTAAGTTCCCTGTAGTTGGCGCCGAGAGGTTGCTTGGGGTCTGTCGTGTACAAGAGTATTCGTATTGCTGTTAATATTCTCACTTTTGTCGCTGCAACAGTCATACTTTCTGGCTGTGCATATGCTCCTATTAGTCGTGGAATTGCTAATGCCGATGCAACGCTATCAAATCTTCATGTTTATAGATTGCACGAAAGTAAAAAGTCTTCACGAGAACCAGTCTTAGTTACATCGATGGATCAAGGTGCATTTGAAAAGGTGTCGATTCATTCGGAATTATTGGTCAACCAGCCGGTGCTTTCGAGCAAAGCAAAGCGAAAGCGCTATTTCTATAATGGCTGCTACCAGTTCTATTATTTTCCAATTAATGCTGAGGCAGGCAAGAGTCTTGAGCACAGGCTTTGTTATCGCTCTAGTGAAGATAAGTGGTACGATTATTCTTCCATCTATCCGGAGTAGCTGGCTATCTTTATTTATCCCTTCCCATGAATGACTGCCGTTTAGCTGCATCATGGACCTGTTGTGATGTTTATTGCTCCAGTGGCTTAAATAATCCTTTTTATTATGTCGGCTCTGCAGGTGCATGTTTTTGAGCCGACAAACTTTCTTCTGCGCACTTGCTGTGAACCCATCCGTGCTTGTCTCGATCAGCCTATACGACCTTCTGCTTTTAACCAGTCCAGTGTATCTTTTATAGCTTGGTCAATCGAACGAAAGTGCATACCCAGTTCTCGCTCTGCCTTTGTCGTGTTCACATAAAGGTGCCAGCGGCCAACTTTTGAAAGTAGCTCCGGCGTCATATGCATTTTTTTACCAAACAGAGCCATAAGGCGAAACCCAAAGGAAATAAGTGACATGCCCATGACAGGAAATCGAAACCAAGGCGGCTCGCGCTCGATGAGTTGATTCACGCGTATAATTAAATCTGCGAAACTAAGGTTTTCACCACTTAGAATATAGCGTTCACCACAACGACCCTTTTTCCAGGCACGAATATGTCCCTCAACGACATCTTCCAAATCAACAAAAGCATTTCCTCCAGGAGGCAAAATCGGTGGATTATATTTGTAAATCAGGCCGGCATAAACTTGTTCATAGCGGCGCGTATCTCGCGGTCCGATGATCGAGGCTGGATTTAGGATAACGTAGTCCAAGCCCTTTTCGCGCAGCTTATGTAGCTCTTGTTCTGCATCATATTTCGATGTGAAATAGGACATCCCTAGGGAGCGTGCATTGAAGGGGTCATCTTCCGTCACGCGCTTTTCCAGATCGTAATTTATGCCCAAGGCTGCTGTTGAAGAGGTGTACACAAATCGTTTCACCCCACAAGCAAGCGCTGCTTCCGCCATTGTGCGTGTACCAACAACATTCGTCTGGTACATAAGTTCGTCTTTCGTGGGGTCATAGGAGATTACTCCGGCACAGTGAAAAACAGCGTCGACTCCAGTCATTAATTCCTTTAGTCTTGGCGAATCTAAAATATCGCCCTTTTCGATAGTGATGCCTTCACGCTCAAGATATTGGTGTTGCGGGGCGCTGCGCACCATAGCAAGCACTTTGTGCTCAGCACCAATCAATCGTTCCGCTAAGCGTACGCCTAAGTAACCACCTGCTCCACTAATTAGAACCTTCATACACTCACCCTCTTAACACATCGAAAAGGCCTTGCTCCTCGATAATAATTAACCTACACCTTTCTTTATGAAATCCTTAGTTCTATCGGTTGATCGGAATACCTGGGAAAGCACCACGGGCTACACACTCGAATCAGTGGCTGACCCAGAGCTAAATGAAAAGACGAACCCTGCAGATGCAGAGGCAGCCCTCATTGAGCCAATCTATGCAGGCGTGTGTGGTACGGATAAGGGAATTTGGTATCGTAAGGCCTTTCGCGATCCGATTTTGAAATTTCTTGAAAAAGATGGCGTAGGCTACCGTATTGCAGGCCATGAAATGGTTGGCCGAATAACTGCTCTGGGGTCCAAGGCTGAAGCGCGCAGTAGTTATAAAATTGGCGATATCGTAAGCGCCGAAAGTCACCTATATTGTGGAATCTGCAACGCCTGCCTGGTAGGAAATTTTCATGTTTGTGAGAATGAAAGAATTATTGGCGTGACTGCCGATGGAGTCTTCGCAGAACGCACTAAACTCCCAGTGAACGTTTTATGGCCAACGGATATTGAGAAAATTTGCCCAGAGATTGCTGCCATTCAAGAGCCGTTTGGAAATGCGGTTCATGCATGCATACCGTTTGACGGCTCTGATCTGAGAGGTTGCTCGGTTGTAGTTTTTGGTTGCGGCACGATTGGACTTTTCTCAATTTTAATTGCACAGGAGTTGGGTGCTCGTCAAATTATTGGTGTTGAGCCAAATCCAAAGAATCAGAAGCTAGCCAAAGCGTGTGGTGCAGATATTGTTCTCGAACCTTCAGAAGTAAATCCAAAGACTATTCAATCTTTAACGGGAGGAACCGGTGCAGACTACTGTTTGGAAATGAGCGGACACCCTATAAGCCTGCAAAATGCCATCAAGGTCTCTGGAAACGGATCCCATATTGTTCTTTTCGGTTTATCCACTAGCGACTTAGTGGTGCCAAATTTTCAGAGTTTTATTCTGCAAGGAAAGAGCATCCATGCGGTCATCGGTCGGAAAATTTTCACTACCTGGAAACGAGTCAAAAAACTCTTGGAGGATAAATCGAATGGCATCCAAGAAAAAATTTGGAAGGTCATTCTTGAAGAAGGCAAGGGATCAATTGTCAACCTTAAGGATTTTCGTGCCGACGATTGGGAAGATCGTATGCAAAGATACGCAAAAATTTTAGTCAAAATTTCTTAGAAAAAAATCAATAATGTACAAAGGTTTAAAAAATCAACTAACGGAAAAATTGACGAATATTGATAATCAGGGACTCTATAAGCGAGAGCGAGAAATCCTCTCCGCGCAAGGCTCTGAAATTTCAGTCTCTCAGGGCGAGGTTCTGAATTTTTGCGCGAATAACTATTTAGGCTTATCCTCCCATTCAGAGTTAATGAAAGCTGCGCACGAGGGGCTAGATAAATATGGATTCGGACTGTCGTCAGTCCGGTTTATATGCGGAACTCAAGACATTCACCGTGCGTTGGAGCGAAAAGCCGCGGGTTATGTCAGAATGGATGACTCCATTCTATTTTCTTCCTGTTTTGATGCTAACGGAGGTGTCTTTGAGTCTATCTTTGACAAAGAGGATGCGATTATATCTGATGCCCTAAACCATGCTTCGATTATTGATGGCATTCGCTTATGTAAGGCGCAACGATTTCGCTACAGCAACTGCGATATGGTGGATCTCGAAGCCAAATTGAGGGAAGCCAGTGGCGCACGCAACCGCCTGATCGTCACTGATGGAGCTTTTAGTATGGACGGCTTGTGGACTCCATTAAAAGAGATTTGTGATTTGGCGGATAAATACAACGCCCTTGTGATGGTGGATGATTCGCACGCGACTGGTTTTGCTGGTGAAAATGGACGTGGCACTCATGAGATGAATGATGTGCTAGGTCGCGTTGATATCCTCACTTCAACTTTTGGGAAAGCGCTCGGTGGTGCATCTGGTGGATTCGTGGCGGCACACCAAGAAGTTATCGATATGCTTCGTCAAAAGGCAAGACCATACTTATTTTCGAATTCAATTTCGCCAATGGTAGTTACTGCAACCTTGAAGGCGTTAGACTTAGTAGCAGATCCGAGTGCAGGTGGAAAGTTGCGACAGACCTTGCGTGAGAACACATTGCTTTTTCGTTCACGAATGCTTGAGGCAGGCTTCACTATCAAGCCAGGAGATCATCCGGTGGTTCCTGTAATGCTTGGAGATGCAAAGCTTTCCCAAGTAATGGCAAAGGACTTATTAGCTGAAAATATTTATGTCATCGGATTTTTCTATCCAGTTGTGCCAAAAGAACAAGCGCGCATTCGCGTACAATTGTCTGCAGCGCACTCAACGGAACAAGTCAACCGTGCTGTAGATGCGTTCATTAAAGTCGCTCAAAAACACAAGGTCATAAGTTGAAGCTATCAGTTAAAGAGTTGCACCAAAACCTCTTGTTATGGTTCCGCAAAAACGGAAGAGAGCTACCATGGCGCAAGCCTGGCATAGGTGCATATGAACGCTGGCTCTCCGAAATAATGCTTCAACAAACTCGAGTGGAGACGGCATTGCCCTATTTTGAGAAATTTATTAATCGCTTCCCGGCTATTGCCGATTTAGCAGAAGCCGACGTCGATGAAGTGCAGAGCATGTGGGCCGGACTGGGTTATTATTCACGGGCTAGGAATCTGCATAAATGTGCACAAACCGTGCTTGCTCAATACCGAGGCATATTTCCAAAACGCTACGCTGAATTAATCAAACTTCCAGGTATTGGTCCCTATACCGCCTCCGCAATTGCATCGATGGCTTTTAATGAAAGAGTACCTGCGATCGATGGAAATTTGGAGAGGGTACTTGCTCGACTAATTGAGCTTAAAACAGTGGCAAAAGGCAACAAAACGATTGCAAGTTTAGCGGCTGAAATTGTTTCTCTTGGTAACGCAGGAAAAATAAATGAAGCGTTAATGGACTTAAGTGCAACCATTTGTAAAGTAAAGAGTCCAGACTGCCTCCTTTGCCCGATTAGTAGCCAATGTAAAACCCGCATAAGTGGAGACTTTGCAAATATTCCTCGGAAGGCGCCTAAGAAGCAAAAAGTGTTGCTGCACAGTCAGGGCTATGCCATCTTCCGTAAGGAAAAATCTGGCGGCTTGTCCGTTCTTGTTGCCCGCAGGGCCAAGGGAGCCTGGCTCGAAGGAATGTGGGACTTGCCATGGATATTAGTGGATGCACAAGAGAAGCCAAAACAAATACCCGGCAAAGCCCTGGGGCGCAGCGCTGAGGTCAACCGCACGATTACAAATCACAAAATTCATTTTTCTGTAGAAGCACGCGTGGGCAATGCTCAGCTCAGTGAATCGAGCATTCGAGCTACTCTAAGGGGACTAGGGTCGGATTTTCGTTGGTTATCTTGGGCTGAGGAGGCAGAATCCTTGCCCAGACCTTCTCGTAAGATAATCGAGAAGCTTATCAGTCCCGCGTAGACAGGCTAGAGCAAACGTAATCGATTGCCATCGATGAACGGGATACTTTCGCAACTAGATCTTGGTGGGTTTGCTCAAATCGCATGACTTGTGATTCACGCTCTTTACTGGCAGAAAATAAATTACTCAAATACGGTGAAATTAATCGAGCCAATTCAGATTTTGACTCAACGGTAATTCCTTCTTCTTCTAAGCTCGTAACTGGACAATTGGAAATTCCACAGGGATCAATGAGAGAGAACCCTGTGTAACACGCGCGAGTTACATTCAAAGAGAATCCGTGGAAGATAAAACCATTTTTCACGGTGATTCCGATGGAAGCTAGTTTACCTCGATTCGTCCAAACTCCAGGAAAGCCTTGTTTCGTTTGCACGCTCTTCACGCCTAAGGCTGCCCCAGCATGGGCGAGTCCTATCAATAAGTCCTCGGAAAAACGCCGTACCGCTCTCCCATCTTTATAGGCTTTTCGTAAATTAATTATCGGAAACCCAATCAACTGCCCCGGTCCATGATAGGTCGATTTTCCACCGCGGTCAGTTTTTAACAACTGAATGTTCTTTTCCTGCAACGAGTCTGAGCTAATTAAGATTTCATTCTTAGCTTTGGAAGCGATTCCTAGTGTGATTGTAGGGTTACACGTGAACGCCAAAAGGCCGCGGTAGCCTTCGCTACTTAGTACGCCTTGATAGCGGAGCGCCTTTTCGTAGTTCATGTCTGCACGGTATTCAAGAAAGTTATCTTTCATAATTCCCTTTACGAGTCTGCCAGATAATACTTCGACCCGAAATAACGCTCCAAAAAATACCCGCCGACGACCTTAACCATCGCCGTCACAGGTAGAGCCAACAACATTCCTAGAAACCCTAATAGTTCTCCGCCCGCAAGTAAAACTAAAATTATAGTCAATGGGCTAATCCCCATTTGTTTCCCCACAATTTTAGGTGTCAAAATAGTATTATCAACCAAATTGGCCACCAAAAATACGCCAACGATGCCTGCTGAAAGTGTAATTCCGCCGCTTCCAATCAATCCCAGGATCAAAGCCAGCAACATTGCTAGCAAGGGGCCAACAAAGGGGATCAGGTTTAATCCACCTCCGAGAACACCTAGGAATAAGCTCAAGTTCACCCCTAAAGCACTCAAGGCGATCGTGTAAAATACTGCTAAAAGAGTACATACAAGAAACTGACCGTGAATCAATCCGCCAAGAACCAAAGACATTCTTCGGGAGATTTCATCTACATTAGGTATGAATCGGCGTGGAAATAGACTCATTATCATTCGATTAAGCGCATGGTAATCTTTCAACATATAGAACGTCAGAATTGGAATGATTAAAAATGAGGCGAGTGTTCCTAGAGCTCGCATCGTCCCCTGGAAAAACGACTCGACGATATCCTTAGCTGGAATTTCATAAATTGTAGGTAATAAGTCGGTTACAAATCGTTGCCAGTCATCAAAAATGTTATAGCCCAAATAATTGTAGGCGATCGGACTCAGCCAAGTTGCAATTCGTTTGGCAATCTGCGGAACGCTCTCAATAAACTCTCGGAGCTGTACAATTAATTTGGGCAGCATTAGAACTGAAAACAATGCGACTGCGATAAAAAATATAGATAGTAGTACAAAGCTTGGCCCTACGCGCCCAAACCCGCGCTTTTCCAGCCATGCCACCAAAGGGTTCAATAAAAATGCAAAGAAATAGGAAACCAAAATTGGAATATAGATACTGCTTAAAGTTTGAAAGCTTAATAAGAAAAGCCCAAACATAATGAACCCGGTTAGGCCATATAGAATTTGTTTGTAGGGTAGGACTATAATTTTTTTGTCATAAGCCACTATGCATTTGCTCCCTCTTTCTCCATCAATAAAGTAAAACGACGTCATTCTCCATGAAGTTACCGCCGGAATGAACTCGCCCTATCGTTCCATCTTCACCAAAGAAATCTATTATCTCCAGAGTTCCTTTAACTTCACCTTCAGTCTTGCCAATAAACAAACCGGTCTCCGGGTCAAATATATCCGTACCTGCAGTCATAACCTTTAGGATATCTCCTAAATTCAACCCTGTTGCTTGGCCAGCGTTGATATAAAAGCGTCTACCAGTAATCTTGGCAACTCGCCCTCGCCAAGTGACTCGATAGATTTCTCTATCCATAACTGGAAGCGCGCGTTTTACGCCATCCATAATAGCGAGCTGAACCAATTCTATACGTTCCTGTCGATTATCTTCTGCATTGTTTCCTAACAGACTCAGAGTGGAAGTTTTTCCTAGGCCCACCGTCTCAGTTTTAGCAGCCACTTTTCCAGAGTGTACGTCGATCATTCGGATATCAAGATAAACTGCCGCTTGTGTAGCGCCAGGGCGCAACAGTCCAACGTCTTCTTCCGCTTTACGGAATACAATTCGAGAAATACGTCCCATGAAAACTAGTGAAACTCCCCACTTTTGACCAAAGCGAATTAGGTTGGCTAGGTCGATTCGATCCTGATCGAGGTAAAAATCCTTACTTTCTTTATCTAATCCCACATCTCGAACTAGATTTACCTGTTTACTATCGTAATAGGCTCTTTTAACTGCCTTTTGTGCTCCAAGTGCAAAACGTTCCTTAATTGGAGTATCATTCCAAAAAGGTAAAACGAGAGTACGCTTTCTGGGGGCTGCAAATTTTCTAATATGCTCCAGATCCTTTTGCCAGTCGGCCCTTGTCTGCCCAGTACCAACCTGTGGTCCTCGACTAAATTTCGCTCGATGAGGCTCTGCCTCACGAGACTCTATAAGATGCGAGCAGGACGTTAACAACGAAACCGATAGCATCATCAGTAAAATAACAACTAGCCTAAGCACCCTGGCCTCTCTTCCTGGAGTCATTGTGCTTAGAGTCGGACGTGGGTGCCTTCTTCTTTAGTCGCACAGAAATTGTATCGTCTTCCGGTGTTTTGCTCACTCGATTTAGAATGGAAAGATTATAACCCGTGAGTCTTAATTGCCGAATTTCGCGCTTTAGTCGCTGAGCTGAAACTCTAGAATTGATCCAGAAATCAAACATTCCAGATGAAATTTTACGTTCGACAATATACCGAACCCCTTTCAACTGTCTAATTCCATCACGTAGCTGCTCTACAGAGAAATAGTCTGGCGGCTCGAGCACTCGCAAAGTGACATAAGAAACCGAGGAAATCATCGTTAAGAGTTTTGTTCCTGAGATCATAAACATTTCATGAAGCGTACTGTTTATATGGCTGCGAACTGTTTCCAGTGTTTTCTCGCTTTTACTCGTGATCGCCTGCTCCCCGATCCACATCGGAATGGACTCTTCCGCAGAGCCTAAGATTGTGTCCCTTTGGTTGTCATAGATGAGCCCTTTGAGGAAAAAATGAGTTCCAGATTTGCCAGAACTTGGATCGGCACGAAAATCGGAAGCCAGATAGATGATCAGGTCAGCGGATACTCTCTGAGCTATCGCTTTCAGTCTCGGTGCCGAATTTTCATTAATTTCATCGACGAAATCGAGGTATTCATTTAGCCTTGGCAAGAACTGGATACCTCGACGCTTCAATCGGGCTTGAATAGTAGCTTCCAGCTGCGCAACTAGCTCTTCTTCCGTTTCATCGTACGTCGTGCCTTGCCAGGCTGAGTTACCATTATGTCCACGAATCAGAACCAATGCTTTTGGCTGCGCCATTTTAAAATTTTTCTGATTTATAGCAAAAACATAACGTAATGCAGAAATATCGACGGAGGCTTCCAGATTCACCCAACCATTTCTAGAGCCGTCGGTGACTTTATACGAAGAAATAAATTGTCCGAGGTGTGGCGCAACTTCTTCATTGAGAATACTGAGCATATTCGACTCGGGAAAAGAAATCTTCTTTGTGGCTACTTGCTTTAACGCTTTTGCCAAGGCATCGCTAACATTTTTATCGGCGGTGCTTAAGGTCATGGACTCTTGTGCCCTGGCCGACGGCAAAACAGGCAAAGCACTGAAGAGCAATACAAGTATAGAAAATATCATGGCAATCTCCCACTATACTGCAGTGACCATACTATCATTGAAAGACAAGGACATCTCCACCAAAAATGTCCCGAACATCATTGATAAACTCGTAAGATGGAGAAAATCGTAAATCTTCTCGCAAGCGCAGTCTTGCACGTACACCTTCTCGATTAGAAAATTCAATCACACCGCGACAACTTCCGTTATATTTGGTTAACACATTACGCAATGCCTTAAGTTGTGCCCTCGACGTATCCTCTTCTTTCAATCGGAAAAGAACCCACTGAGCTTTCTGCACTCTTGAGCCGGAATAATCCTCCAAGGATTCAATCTTAGATGCCAGAATCTTCGCCACACCTTCCGTCGCCTCAATATTTCCACCTACGGCAACGGCTGTCCCTACCTTCAGCAGCTCCCCAAATTGTGCATACGTTTTGGGAAAACAAACAATTTCGATCTTACCGGTGAGATCTTCCAACGTAGCAAAGGCCATTCGGTCACCCTTTTTTGTCATGATTTCACGAAAATAGGTGACCAGACCGGCTAAGTTGGCAACTTCTTTCTTCGCTTTCCAGCGCATTTTGTCCGCAGGGTCTACCTTGAATCGACCCTCTCGCGCTAACTCTTGAACACGATGAATTGAGTAAGTTGTAATCGATTTTATCATGGAGGCATAAGAATCTAGGGGATGTCCGCTAACGTAGAAACCAAGCAACTCACGTTCGGTTTCTAATTTTTCCATATAGGTCCAATCCTTATGGTGCTCCACCTCTGGTTCCGCACTGGCTAATCCAGGGCCGTCACTTTCATCAAAGACCCCATCGAAGAGCGAGCCCTGACCGCAAGCTCGAAACTCTTGCTCCTTCACCCCCCAAGCCATCATTCCTTCTAACGAATTGAATAGACTCATGCGATTCACCTGATTGACCGACTTATAGATTTGATCAAAGGCGCCAGTACGGACTAAGGTCTCTAGAGTCTTTTTATTCACCTTCCGCAACGGCACTCGTGCGCAGAAATCTGCCAGTGATTTATACGGAGTATTCGTCTCCCGCTCCTCTAGAATTGCGGCAACCGCCGCACCGCCAACATTCTTGATTGCTTCTAAGCCAAAACGGACTTTCTCTATGCCGACTACTTCAACCACATTAAAAAATCTACCAGACTCATTGATGTCTGGACCGAGTATTTGGACTCGGTGCTCTTTGGCGTCAGCAATAATCTTTGCCAACTTGTCCGTATCTGACATGTCTGTCGTTAGGAGAGCTGCGTAGAATTGTGCTGGATAATGATATTTCAAATAAGCTGTTTGATAGGAAATATAGGCGTAGGCAGTTGCATGGGACTTATTAAAACCATATCCAGCAAATTTCTCAATCAAGTCAAAGATGCCAGAAGAGACTTCGGTATCCATATTAATCAGCTCTTTGGCCCCTTTTGTGAAGCGTTCTTTTTGGGCAGCCATCTCTTCGACTTTTTTCTTGCCCATCGCGCGACGTAATAGATCCGCCTCTCCTAGTGAATAGCTGGCTAAAACTCGAGCCAGTCGCATAACTTGTTCTTGGTAGACGATTACACCAAATGTTTCTTTTAATACCTCTTCCAACTGAGGGGCAGGATACTCAATCTCTCGTCGGCCATGCTTTCGTTCGATGAAATCCTCCACCATTCCGGATTCAAGTGGCCCTGGCCGGTAGAGTGCGTTGATTGCAGTAAGTTCATCCAAGCAGTCGGGCTGAATGCGCTTACATAGTTCAATCATGCCACTAGATTCCACCTGGAAAACACCAATTGTATCGCCCTTAGAAATTAAATCGAATGGCTCTTTCTCATCTACAGAAATGTCTTCAATACGAAATGGTTTCTCTCCCTTAACGCGACTAGAACGAGCATTCACTAAATCAACAGCTTGTTGAATATGGGTCAGTGTTTTAAGCCCTAAAAAATCGAACTTTACTAGCCCGATTTGCTCCGACGCGTCCTTGTCGAGCTGAGTCATCACAGAACCATCTTCGTCGGCGTAAAGTGGGGAATAAGTCGATAGTGGTTTATCTGTGATGATCACGCCACCGGCGTGTTTGCCAAAATTTCGAATCAAACCTTCTAATTTTAATGCGTGGTCAAAGAGAGTTTTTACAATTGGATTGTCTTCACAAAGCTCCTTGAAACGAGGCTCCATATCTAAGGCTTCTTGCACCTTAATGCCAAGTTTATCCGGAACGAGCTTTGCGATTTGGTCCACTTCCCCGTAAGGCATACCCAAGACCCGCCCAACGTCACGAATGCAGTTCTTCGTTTGTAGCTTTCCGAAAGTGATGATCTGGGATACTTTTTCTCGGCCATATTTTTCTTTTGCATATTCGATCACTTCTTCTCGACGGGACTGACAAAAATCCACATCGAAATCTGGCATTGAAATACGCTCTGGGTTGATAAATCGCTCAAAAAGTAAGTTGTAGGGAATTGGATCGATATCTGTAATTCTTAATGCCCAGGCGACAATCGAGCCGGCCCCAGAGCCTCGTCCCGGCCCGACAGGAATGCCTTGCTCTTTCGACCAGCGAATGAAGTCTGATACGATTAAGAAGTAGCCGGAAAAGCCCGTTGCCTTAATCATTTCCACTTCAGTATAAAGTCTATCATAGTAGACTTTTCGCTTTTTATCCCAGTTTTCTGCAGTCCTTGCTTCTGTAAATGCGTCTTGTGCAAACTGCCACTCTAGACCTCGCTCACTTTCAACTTGAAGATAGTCTTCAAGGGTCTTGACAGTTTCTCCTTCCGGGATTTTAAAAGTTGGAAGATGATATATTGGTTTGCCATCCTCATCCTTAAACCGGAATTCAACGTTACATCGATTTGCAATCTTTATCGAATTTGTAATTGCTTTTGGGTAGAGAGAAAACTCTTCGTTAATTGTTGCGCCGTCTTTAAACCAAAAATCATTGCTGGCGATTCTACGGCCAGTGTCCTGAATAGTTCGACCTAAACGAATACAAGTTAAGACCTCATGGGAGGAGGCATCCTCCTGTTCTAAGTAGTGAACATTCCCCACTGCTACGTATGGAATATTTTGCTCGTCGCTTTTTTTAATCAGCCAGTCATTAATTTTTCGAACTTCAGTTAAATTTGAAGATTGCAAGCCTGTGTACATGCGATCTCCGAATAGGCGATGCCATTCACTGAGTGCTTTCTCTGCTTCCTCTTCTCGATTGCGTAGAAGTTGCCAGCCAATATCACTCTTTAATCCACCGACAATTGCGATTAAATTTTTGCCATTTTTCTCAAACCACTTCTGCTTGAACATAGGTCGATCTTGTACTCGATTCTCCAAATAGGATCGCGACACAAGTTCGGTTAATTCGCGGTAGCCGTCATTGTTCTGCGCAAGGAGAGTCAGGCGCGTAGCTAAAAGCTTATCTTCTGCTGCCCGCGACTCAGTTTTACGATTCTCAATCTCTACGTACACATCACAACCAAAGATAGGTTTGACGTTGGTCGCTTTCGCTGCATTCAAGAAATCAATCACACCACACATATTTCCATGGTCGGTGATCGCGACCGCTTTCATGCCATGCTCTTGGCATTTCCTGAATAGGTCTTTCATTCGAACGGTCGACTCTAAAGGGGAGTAAAGCGAATGAACTTGTAGGTGTACAAAGTCAGGAGCTGCAGTGGCGCCGCTCTCGGCGGTATCACTGCCAGTGGCATCACTGCCCGTGGTATTACTCCCATCCGATGGTGATTGGTGGTTTTGTGGTAACCTTGATGTCATTAATACTGGCTCCGCCCTTCAGGCGAGGCTTAATGTAATGCTATGAAATAGAATGGCAAGAAAAATCACAATGACACTGATGGACATTCATGAGATGTTGTAGATGGATAAGGGAGTCATAAGATTTCGCTGAGGAACCAGAAAACTCTACGGACGACTACCGGGGCGTGGTACAAGCGAGCGGATGAATCGTGTACTAATCCTTGATTTTGGTAGCCAATTTACCCAATTGATCGCGCGGCGTTTTCGAGAGAAGAAGGTCTACTGTGAAATTCTTCCAGCCAATGCCGATTATGCTGAGATTAGATCTTTCAAACCGTCCGCATTGATTCTTTCCGGTGGGCCGCACTCTGTGTTTGATTCCGAAGCCCCTCAGGCGGACTCAAAAATATTAGACCTAGGTAAACCAATCTTGGGGATTTGCTATGGCATGCAGTGGATGGCGCAAGCCTTGGGCGGAAAGGTTCACCCGGCAGATAATCGAGAGTATGGCCTCATGGAGATTCGGATTGAGCAAAAGAACTCAGCGCTCCTTTCTAGTTGGGCGAAAGCCACAATGAATACGTGGATGAGTCACGGCGATGAAGTGGTTGAACTCCCAGAAGGCTTTTCTCCTGTCGCTAGGAGTGAGGACGGCTCCTTAGCGATAATGGAGGATCCAAAACGTAAACTCTTTGCGCTTCAATTTCACCCGGAAGTTACTCATACAGATCATGGAATTAAATATTTTGAACGTTTTCTAGAATTAGCTAATGTTCAAGCAGATTGGGACTTGGGAGACTTTGCTGCCGAAAAAATCAAAGAGATTCAGGCCCAAGTTGGTGGGACGGACTATGCAATTTGCGCCTTGTCGGGTGGGGTGGATTCGTCCGTGGCAGCGACTCTCGTGGAAAAGGCGCTTCCTGGAAGGTTAGACTGCCTCTATATTGATAGTGGTTTGCAGCGTGAAGGTGAGTCGGAAGAGGTCATGCATAATTTCGAGGACACGGGCTTGCGCGTAGCGCTTGTAGATGCACGAGAGGAGTTCCTAACGGCTTTAACTGGAAAAATGGACCCGGAGGACAAACGGAAGACGATCGGGCGACTCTTCATTGAAATTTTTGAACGTGAGGCAAAACGCATTGGCAAGCAGTACGGTACAGTAGAGCCTATTCGATGGATGGTGCAAGGCACGCTGTATCCAGATGTTATCGAGAGTTTGCCTCCTCCTGGGCGCGGCGGTTTTTCTTCCACGATTAAGAGTCACCATAATGTAGGCGGGCTTCCTGAGCGCATGAATCTGAAGTTAATCGAGCCACTCCGTGAGTTGTTCAAGGACGAAGTGCGCAGTCTAGGGTATCAGCTCGGGGTGCCGGAAGAGATTCTAGGGCGCCACCCTTTTCCAGGGCCTGGCCTAGCCATTCGTTGTTTGGGCGAGGCGACAAAGGAGAGGCTCGATGTGCTACGTGCCGCCGACAAGCTCTATATCGATATGCTGAAAGAATCGGGACATTACGACAAAATTTGGCAAGCTGGAGTAATTTTGCTACCAGTCTCTACGGTGGGCGTGATGGGTGATAGCCGAACCTACGAGAATCCAGTGGCTCTTCGTGCCGTGACGAGTGATGATGGAATGACCGCAAACTGGTATCCGTTTCCTCCAGACCTCTTGGGACGAATTTCAACCCGTATTATTAATGAGGTGAAAGGAGTAAACCGAGTTGTCTATGACGTCTCAACAAAACCACCGGCCACCATCGAATGGGAGTGATTTGCTCGAACGGATCTCCTTTCCCTAGGAAAAGCTATTCGGCCCTAACCGTGGGTGTGTTGCCCTTGACGGGCACCTCGGTGTTATTAAGAGTATCGTTAAGAGATGGAATCTGATGAGACAGATCCGATAGTTGTACGTTAAGGTCATCCTCCGTACCAAACTCGCCGTCTGGTCCGGACGAAATCCACGTTGTTTGCTTTCCACGACCATCTTTACGATAGGGGCGGTCCCAAAAATCTTTTTGAATTCCACCCAAGAGAGTCCAAACGCGATCTACTTCGACTCGCCTCGTTTGTAGAAAAAGCGCGAGTGAAGCCACTCCGATCTTCTGTAACTCATGCTTTGCCATTACTATGTCACGTTGTTTATATAGCAGCTGAGCTGCATCATAAATGCTCGATAGGCTGGTGGCAATTATAATAAGAATCAGCACAAATACAAAAATGAATGAGCCCCTATTGCTGAATGAGTCCCTGTTATTACTTTGCATTCAGACTATCTCCATTGAATCACTGATACGACCCCAAATGAGTTCCTTAAACTCACTTTGCGACAAAGAAAGCAAGCCACTGCCTTCGAATGCTTTTACCGATGGTAAATATGCTGGATCTTGTCCTGGTGCTAAAAATCCAAAACAATCTTCTGAGGAAAGTATAAAGTCTTCTTCCTTGTCGTCAGCCACCAACTTACCGGTATAAACCAAAAAGAATCGCGGCTCTTCTGCTTCAGAATCATTTAACTCTTCATTCATCACAACAGTATCAAATCGCAATCTCTCAATAATCTTTGCCTGATCGATGGCATTCATTCTAGAAAACAATGGATGGCGTTTGAAAAACGATGAGAGTCGAATCATTTGCTTTACGCGGTTTGATTGAGTTTTATCGTCAGCAATATGCTTTTCAAAGTCCTCTTTTGAAAGAGCCAGAGCATTACAATCCTTGCGAGCAACAACTGATGCAGTTCTGGGGACCTCATCGATCAATGCGACTTCACCAAAAGTGTCCCCATCTTTAAGGGTGCCAACAATGTGCAACTTTCCAGTAGCATCTCGGAAGATCGCATCGGCCTCACCATTGAGCATAACGAACAACTGATCTCCATGCTCTCCTTGTTTTACGAGACGATCTCCTGCTTTGTAAAAATGCTGTTCCATTTCCCCTAACAAGTGAATTCTAGCCTCTTCCGTAAAAGCGGCAAAGAGCGGAACCCGAGAAAGTCGACGCCTTTTCTCTTCCCAGCCAATCTCTTCATTTTTATCCATGGTTTCGCCAGCCGCACCTCTGCGAAGTAAAATTCCCCAGATGATCTGTCCGAGTAAAAAAAGAATCGGGAACGCTAGAGCTGTCGCAAGCACTGATAATGCAAAATAACCGAAAATGCTTTGGAATAAAGTTGCTGCCGGGCCAATATCTGTAGCGATCCGCGGTAATATAATTTTATACGAATTCGACCATAAATTAGACCAAACAATTACCCAAACTGTAGTAGCTACAGTTGCCCATAGAATTCGTCGATGGAATAGAGAGAGGTCATAAAATTTCTGCAAGAATGTTCGGCAATCTTTTGCTAGCGTACACTCCAATTTATGTCCGAACATAATCAAATGGAGCAACTCTTCCCCGTCCCCACGAAAAAACGGGAAAGAGGAAATGCCTGCAGCTAAAACAGAAGAGCCTACCATAGTGAGTGTAATGTCGAGGGGAATAAGTTGAAAATAAAAGAGCGTGACTGCTAGAAATGCCAAAAAGAAGGTGGAAAGCAAGCCCATAACTGCAATCTGCAATCGAGCACGATGCCCACCCATCCACGTATCTCTATCGTCAATCGCAAGACTAATAAAGGGCCCTTGCAAGGTAAACCTCATGTCCGTGATTTTTCGCTGGATCGCGTGTAAGAACCCGGATCGATAGATCTGACGAGTGCTCAGTGACAAACTTGTACCAACATAGAAGGCTAATATAATTAGCCAACATTCACTTTGAGCAAATGCATCTTCTAACAACGTAGTAGGAAACAGAAAGAGTGTTCCTAGTGAGAATATCACTGGGAGTATGATTAAAATCGGAATTGGAAATTTTGCTAAAATCTTTCCTTTCACCGTCAAGATAAACGCAGCCAAGCTCTGTCCAAACCTCATCGCTTGTATCTGATCAATCATTTTTTTAAAGGAGAAATTTTTTATAGTAATTTCTGGATCAGTCGAATCTTGATTCTGTACCAGGAGACGTAGCTCTCTGAGAGAAGAAAATAGACCAACACATTGTTCAAAATGCTTGCTTGTTGCAACTCCTGCTTGTGGAAAGAGGAGCTGAGCAACAGGCTCGCCGTCCTCGATTCTATGCAGGAGTTCAGTTTGGTATTCCGAAATAACCCCATACCGAGAATTCCGAGGATTCTTTATAATAAATGTGCCTACATTGTATTCAGATAATTCAAACGGCTTTACCGAGAGTACTGTCATGGCCCCATCCAGTAGTTGGGTGCCTCCTTCGTGATATCAACATCGTGTGGATGACTTTCTCGAAGCCCTGCCGGGGAGATTTTCACGAACTTTCCCCGCTCCCGTAGCGCCTCAATATTCTTGGCACCCAAATAGCCCATCCCACTACGTATTCCACCTTGCAGTTGATGAACAACTGCCGAAATTGTACCTCTGTAAGGAACTCTCCCCTCAATTCCTTCCGGAACCAATTTGGACTCTGTTACTCCATGTTGCGAATAACGATCACCGGACCCTTTCTTCATCGCTTCTAAAGAGCCCATGCCGCGATAAACTTTATATTGCCGCCCCTGCAACAGCACCAGCTCTCCCGGTGACTCCTTGGTTCCTGCAAAAAGAGAACCAATCATTACCGAGCTAGCGCCAGCAACTAAGGCCTTGACGATATCTCCTGAATACTTGATCCCGCCATCGCCAATAACCGGAATGCCGTGTTCACTTGCAATCTCAGCGCAGTCTAGAATGGCGGTCAACTGTGGCACGCCAACGCCTGCAATCACTCGAGTTGTACAAATTGAACCCGGCCCAATTCCAACTTTGATTGCGTCGGCTCCTGCGTTGATTAGTGCTTGCGCTCCTTCACAAGTCGCCACATTTCCAGCGACTACTTCAATCGTATAACTCTTTTTAATTCGCTTAACTAAATCAAAGACACCTTGAGAATGTCCGTGTGCTGAATCCACGAACAGAACATCTACCTCGTTCTCTACCAATGCCGCAGCTCTGTCCATAGCATCGGGGCTTACTCCCACTGCCGCACCTACCACCAATCGTCCGATCTCATCCTTATTCGAGTTAGGATATTTTTTTTGTTTCTCGATATCCTTAATCGTAAACAGACCTCGTAGAGAGCCCGTATTGTTGACGACTAGCAATTTTTCAATACGATGCTTATGAAGCAGGCGTTTAGCAGTCTCCATGTCCACATTTTCTGGGGCTGTAACGATCTCATCAGAGGTCATCAATTCAGAGACCGGCACATTTTCGTCTTCTAAAAAACGAACATCTCTGTTTGTAATGATCCCAACAAGCTCTCCATGTTGCTTGCCTTCAACCGTAACCGGCACACCAGAGATCTTATAAGACGCCATTAAGTTCAATGCTTCACGAATTGGTCGGTTTGGAGCAATGGTAATAGGATCCTTAATCATTCCACTTTCACTCTTTTTAACTTTATTCACTTCAAAGGCTTGCTCTTCGACTGGCATATTCTTATGAATGACACCAATGCCACCTTCTTGCGCGATCGAAATCGCCGTAGGCGCTTCAGTAACTGTGTCCATCGCTGCAGATAGAAGTGGGCTCTTCAAAGAAATTTTCTTAGTGAGTTGAGTATCGAGAACTACATTGCTGGGAAGCACTTCACTATGACTGGGCAATAAAAGCACGTCATCAAAAGTGAGGCTTTCTCTAAACTGAGTATGATTTTTCTCCATGGCATTCATGACTTATCCTAGCATAGCTTCTGTAGCGCGCACTAATGGTCTTTAAAAAGGTCTCGGTACTCTTTTCCATACCCGGCATAGTCACGCCAGTTACGGTCTAGAAATCCTTCCCACTCTTTCTCTGTTATTTCCCGAACGACCTTACCTGGCCTCCCCATTACAACAGACTTGGGGGGAATAACTTTTCCCGGTGCTACCAAAGCGCCTGCTCCAATTAGCGAGCCTTCGCCGATAACCGCACCGTCTAGAACAATGGCACCAATTCCAATCAAACAATTGTCTTCCAACTTACATCCATGAAGACAGACCATGTGGCCGATAGTTACATGGCGTCCAATTTCCAACGGATGTAGCTTGCTTGTAACGTGCAAAACGGAGCCATCTTGGACGTTTGTGCTCTCACCAATACGAATCCAGTTCACATCGCCGCGAAGCACAGCCTGAAACCAGACGGATGAATTCTCACCAATTTCAACGTCACCGATCACTGTCGCATTAGGTGCCACGAACACCGATTCTGGAATTTTTGGGCTGACGCCTTGCCAATTTAGTATCATTTTGATCCCTCGATTAACTCACCCCTAAGTGCAAAGGCCGATGTTTGAGTGATTTTAACGGGAGCAATCTCGCTAATCATTTTGTTTGGCTCACTGATAGAGTCACCGTAAGAAAAATTAACGATCTTCCAATGGGGAGTACGTCCAGAAAGTATATTCGGATCCATTTTGGAATTACCTTCAACTAGAACCTCTACCACCTGACCTTGATAGCGGCAATTATCTTCAGCCTGAATTTGCCCCTGCCGGTGCTGGAGCATATGCAGTCGAGCTTTTTTTGTCTCTTCCGGAACCGTATCTCCTAATTCTACAGCCTTCGTTCCAGGTCGCTCTGAGTATGCATAGGCATAGATTCCTTCAAAACGGATTTTCTCGATAAGGTCCATTGTCATCTCGAAGTCAGCCTCTGTCTCTGTCGGAAATCCCACAATCATATCACTAGAAATTGCTATTCCTGGAACGAGTTCTCGCAATCGCAAGACTTTCTCGATATAAGTTTGAATCGGCTGGTAACGCTTCATCTTGCGTAAAACGTCCGGAGATCCACTTTGTACAGGGAGGTGCAAATGCGGAACCAAACGCCGTAAATCACGATGCGCTTCCATCATGCTCTCATCGAAGTCTTTTGGGTTTGAGGTGGTGTAGCGAAGGCGAAGTAGCCCTTTGGGCTTACTCTCTTTGCCCCCCTTGCCCTCTTTACTCTTCTTACCTTCCGGATCTGTAATTCCATCGGCGTCCAAGCGATCGGCCATTGCTTCCAGCTCTCGCAGGAGTCGAGCAAACGTCTGTCCCGCCTTCTTGCCACCAAGGCTTTTGCCATAGGAGTTTACGTTTTGCCCGAGAAGCATTACTTCATTCACGCCTTGTTTCAGCAAATTCTCGACATCGGCGACCACTTCTTCCACTCGGCGACTTTTTTCGCGACCACGAGTGAAGGGAACAATGCAATAGGTACAGAAATTATCGCAGCCTTTCATGATGTTAACGAAAGCTTGCTTCTTTCCGGGGATTATCTTGGTTTCGATTGAATAGTCTTGGCTTGGGTCAAAGCCAACGGCCATCACCGGAGACTCACCTTGGTCCACTCGATAAAGAATTTCTGGCAGGACGTCAATGTTATCCGTACCCAAAACGAAATTTAGAAACGGAAAAGATTTAAGGACGCGCTCCCCATCATGTTGGGCGACACAACCGGCAAAGCCTAATTTGATCTTCGGATTCTCCCGCTTTACGCGACGGAAATGTCCTAGGCCAGATACACCTTTATGATGAGCCTTATCGCGAATGGAGCAAGTATTGAAAATGACCGTGTCCGCGGATTCCGCCGAGCGAGCCTCTGTGTAGCCCTGCTCCACCATAAGCGCACTCATCCGTTCGGTGTCATGATAATTCATCTGACACCCAAAGGTCTTGATATAAAAGGACTTTTCCTTACGTCCTTTTTTCGGGGTGCGCAAGTCGGTCATTACCTACGCTTATACATGGAAACAAGTTTGGGCGCCAGCGCCTTACCAAAAATTATGCCGATGTTGCCTTCCGCACAAAACATAGCAGTTCTTCAGCGGTGGCACCGTTGTCCGGTCCGGTGGCGGTTCCCCAAACGAACTCTAATTCGGGCATTGATTGCTTCAACTCCTTTGCCAATCGATTCCCGAGCTTGGAAGCTCCGTTAAAATTGCAATCGTCCATAACAATCGTTATCTCGCCCAAGCTTGGTATTGAAAATACCGAGTCGGAAGATCGATAGAGCAACCTAGGTATGGTTTGTTCGATTGTCTGTAAGCCGCCAATTTTCTTGAGCGTTGCCTCTTGCGGCCGAAGCAGCAGAATGGAAGTTTTACTCAAGCGACCGACTCCACTGTGGATTCGATTGTCAATCACCTCTCGCAACTCGTCTTCATGGGAAAGTACCGGGACTCCCATACGGAAGACCCAACCTTCTTTCGGCTTTTCTGCATAATCAACGCCAATAAAGCCTTTGTGCGCGATCAAAATTTCTTTCGCCAGCGCAAGCTCCACACCAATGCCGTCCTTATCTCTTGTGTAGACATCTCTCCAAGGGTTGAAAGGTTCAAAAAAATCTTCGAACCTACTAACGTCACCAATAGTCGGCGTAGTTGTTGTGACTCCTATAGTTAAAAACATTGCAGCCTGTTGGTGGACATTTGAGTCACTCAAAAGCTGGCTAATTGAATCTATTGGAGCTAAGGAGACCTCTATACGAAGCAGGTTTTCATTTGCCGAATTTGCACTCTTATCGGCAAGCATCACTGCGTGTTCAATGAGAGTTGCAAGAGCGCGCCCCAAACGAATTGGGTCGATACAAACCTTTGGTAGCTGATCTTCGATAACCGTTTGAAGCGCAAAACCATGGCCACTTAGGAAGGAGCGAAAATACTTTTCTTTGGCTTGAATCAGATTTTCGAGCGAAGCTTCGGTCAAATGCACTCGCAGGGCACCCGCATCCGCATTCGCTAGCTCCAATAAAGAATCCACTGTCACGCGTAGACGCTCCGTATTTCGCTTTAACATCTCAAAAAACCCTGGGCTCTCGAACTGCTCATTCTCGAGGACGGAAATTGCATTAATAATTCCCGTAAGCGGAGTATTCAATTCATGGGATACCAGTGCGAGCAAGTTCGAGCGATATTTTGCATTGATCAATTCTACAGGATCTTGCTGATTGCTCATTTTAGTCCTTGCTCAATCCTTGGGCACGAGCCTCAAAAGAATCAAACATATCTGGCAATCCCGACGATACTAGTCCTCGAACTATGGCCTTCGGAACGAGTGCTGGCATACTCACCTCTATTTCATAAGTTACCTCAACCTGCCCGTCGCCTAAATCCTTAAGCGACCAGGTGCCGTCATTTGATTTAAAAAATTTTCCCTTGGCCATTACCCAAGTCATTTTTTTCTTTGGAGACTCTTTATGCTCCAACGTGTAAGAGATTTTTTTTAGTTTGTTGATTTCGTACTCAACAAGTTTGCGGGATTTGGATGATTCCAGTACTTTCGCGGATTCACAGCCGTCGACAAAGTCAGGATAACTTTCGTAGTCAGTTATTGCTTCCCAGACGGAATCTAAGTCCGCTTCCATAATGAAGGTCTCTTTCGCACCAGCCATTGTCTAATACTCCGTTTTCCAAATACTTGGCTTAGTATTAAAATTGTGGTCTGCATGAACGTATCGAATCGTTCCTGTTTCCGATCGCATTACGAGAGAATGCGTCTTCGCACCCTCTCGTGTGAACTTTACTCCATCAAGCATTGATCCGTCCGTCACTCCAGTTGCGCAAAACATAACGTTGCCAGTGGCTAATTCATTCATAGTGAAAATTTTCTTGATGTCGGAGACGCCCATTTTCTTAGCACGCTCAATCTCCTCGGTATTTCGTGGAGTCAAGCGCCCCTGCATATTACCGCCAACACAACGAAGCGCTGCAGCCGCAATCACGCCTTCCGGAGCACCACCAATTCCCATCAGTATGTCTACACCAGAAGTCTTTTTACACGTCGCGATCGCCGCAGAAACATCACCATCGCTGATCAATTGAACTCTGGCTCCTGTCTCCCTAACTTCGCGAATCAAATTTTCGTGTCGAGGGCGATTTAAGATGATCGCTGTAACTTTTTCGATCTCTTTTTTCTTCGCCTTGGCAACAGCCTTAATATTTTCCGTCGGTGTCTGCTCTAAGGAGACAACCTCAGCGACCTCTGGGCCCACAGCAATTTTCTCCATATAAGTGTCTGGAGCGTGGAGAAATTTCCCATCTTCTGCAATTGCAATTACTGAAATCGAGTTATAGCCACCAGTCGCGCAAATCGTCGTCCCTTCCAGCGGATCCAGTGCTAAATCAAGCTTCATACCTTTGCCACTACCAACTTTTTCGCCAATATAGAGCATCGGAGCTTCATCTCGCTCGCCCTCACCAATTACAACTCGACCATCGAACTCTACCGATTCAAACATCTTTCTCATGCAAGACACGGCGGCTTGGTCAGCAGCTTTTTCGTCCCCTCTTCCCATCCAGCGGGCAGAGGCAATTGCTGCAGCTTCAGTAACGCGAACAAATTCTAAGGCGTAGTTCCGATCCATTGTTTCTCCATATTAGGTCGACCAGACGGTAGTCTAGAATCGGTGTGTTCTCAAGGATTTTTCGACCTTGATAGGTGGTTGAGTGGCGAGCATTTGCATCGTAATGCAAAAGAACTTTTGAGCCTTGCTCATGCTCCAGCTCGCCGGTACGAAGGTCTTCGCTGTTTACCCACTCCAGGAAGAGGCCATTCCAGGTCATCAAAACACGAAACGGCTGGCCTTCTGCATTCTCACAAAGATAGAGATCTGAATTCGATTCCCCATGATACCAACTAGTAATCCCTTCACCAAAGGCCTCCGGAGCATTTTCCATCGAAATTTGCTTGATGCTTTTACCGATGAGAATCGGGTCGAGAAAATCTTCGATGCGTTTCCGTAGTTCATCACTTGGGTCCTGAAAAGAAAAGCCGACGGATGCGACTCCATTGCGCTCCACCTTCAACTCAACTTGGAACCAATCACCCTGTAAATGAAGCTTGCCCTGGAAGATCTTCTTTTCTGGAAAAAGTAATATGTCACTATGTTCTAAAATATCGATTCCCATTCCGGAAAGCGATACGTCCCGTAGGACAAAAATTCTCTCATAGGACTCTAAATGAATCTTCACCTGTTCACTATGCAGAGGAAACCTAGGCAACACGCGTCGATTTTCTAATTTGTGTGTCACGCGCGTCATAGGGTAAATTCTACCAGATTTATTTCGAGCTATCCTAAGAATTGCGTGGGATACTGGGCTCGAGTGTACTCCTAGTGGTTGGTCCATGGAATTAAATTCCGTTTACGCTATCGGTAGTTTTCTGCTTATGCTTCTCTTCGCGGAGCTTTCGGCCGCGTGCTTAAAGCGCTTGGCCCCCTTTCTATCAGCTTGGATTAGTCAAATGTCTGAAGGTGATTCTGCCAAAGGGCCGGAGGATTTGCCGCCTACCTGGGGACGGATTGCTATTCTCGCCTGGGCCATTGGCGGAATGGTTCCTATATTGGTATTCACGTTAGCGGCTTTTCTTTATTTGCCGAGAATGCAGTCAACTGCTGTAGACCTTGCAGTAGGCACGACTATCGGTGGGAACATAATAGCCCTAGGCTTACTTTTTGGGCTGATTCTGTATAGCTCCCGTCTTACTTTCTTTCGAATACGGACAATGTCCAGTCCGATATTTCTCTTCTTAGGCACGTTTGCCTTTATTATTGTCACGCTGGATGCCCACGTTTCAAAGATCGAGGGAGTGGCGCTTTGGGTAATGGCACTGGCATACGCTTTTTATTTTCGATCTTTTTCCAGTGATTGGAATTACTACCAACGAAATACCAAGGACTCTGCCGATGAATTGGCCGGCGGCTTTCTTCCAATTTTGGCAATTGTGTGCATGGGGTTAGGCTTTTTCTTATTTTCTGTCGTTGTTGCCTATCCATTTATTCGATGGTTGATTTTATTTGGCGAAACCAACGCTTATTCCGACTTGGTACTCGGGACAAATTTTATTGCACTTCTCTTGACTTTCCCCTGGATCATTCGAGTATTGTTCACACTCGGCGCGTCTGCTACGCAAAAGGCGATTAATGTCACCAATATCACGCATACTTGTTTTCTAAATTTGATGCTTCTGCCCGGTGTTATCGCCTTTATCGCGCCATTTGATATCGCCACGGAATTACTTAAGGTGGATTTACCGGTGCTTTTATTTTTTACCGGTGTCTTTGCCGCCACTCTTTTGATAGAAAAACAGCAGGGGCGCGCCCTGCCAGGGCTTATATTGCTAACTTACTTTATCTACCTTTCTACAGGAGTCTTTCGTTGAATACTGAGGCGAAAAAATCAAATGTGTCAGCGGGAGAAATCGATGCTCTGACGATTGATACGATGCCGAATCGACTGACGTTTGCTCGAATGGTATCTGTTCCTCTCGTCGTGTTTTTGCTCGCCCAACATGAATTTCATTACGATATTTTTGCGACGCTTGTATTTATCGTCGCAGCGATTACGGATTATTACGATGGATATTTAGCCAGGCAAATGAAGTCCGTAACCATTTACGGAAAGCTACTGGATCCATTGGCAGATAAATTTCTTATCGTGGTCGTGCTCATTCAGCTACAGGCTTTAGAGAGAATTGCGCCTTGGCTTGTGATGATTCTGATATGCCGTGAAATGACTATTTCCTCTTTGCGCGCACTCGCGTCTGCTGAGGGAGTTATCATTGCTGCGGGCAAAGGTGGTAAACTGAAAGCAGCCATTCAAATGGTGAGCTTGCCGTTTTTAATGGTAAATCAAACGCTGTTCGGTTTTTTTCCAACACACACTATCGGGATGGTCCTGATTTATGTTTCGTTATTTTTTTCGTTATCGAGCCTCTTGACCTATATGATTGACTTCTTCTGCCAACTGCATAAAAAGCGCAAAGCTCGTCGAGCGGAACGCAAAAAAGAGCAGTCCTAGCGCGAAGTAGGTCGACCCTCACCTCAGAGTGGGTTCTCGCGGGACGCTTTTTTCTATGCTACTGAAATGCCTTGACGCCAGCCTGAAAAAGCAATAAAAACCGGGGTTCTGTTGTATGGCGACGAAGCGGGACTAGCTCAGTTGGCTAGAGCGCCACCTTGCCAAGGTGGAGGTCGCGAGTTCGAGTCTCGTGTCCCGCTCCAATTAGCGCTCCTAATACCAATTCAGGTTCTTCGGTTCTTCTCACTTCATGGTGGGTCAGAACATAAAATATTTTAAGTACAGGCTGATATGTGGATGCAAGAGGCGCAACACGAAGAAGCCTTTAACAAAGCTTTTGTAGGTATCGGATAGGGGTTAACGCCACAAGTTCTACATTCTCTCTGCCTTGGATGTTTTCGAAAGCCTCGTGCAAACTTACTTGGCCAAGGATAGCGATATTGTCTCAGCTTACGTTCAAGCTGCTCAAAAAGTACGCGATAGATTAAAGCGGATGAACATCTGTCTAAGATGATTCGACTATGCTTTTTTTACGCCCTGCCTCTCACCCTTAACCGTGAAGAGCTCGTTTACTATAGCTACGCCAACAAACCCATCAAGGATCCCACTCGGTGCAGTTAGCTGCATTGGCTCCGGCCTCCGGCCCTGCGTCTATCACAATCCAGCCTCTGCTTTCGAGTTCGGCCTTCGCTTTGGCGACGCAGTTGTTGTGCTTGATGAAATGAGCGCCGAGAGGAACAGAGCGTTCACTAGAAGTATCAACAATTTGCATGAGCATATCTGAGTAGCTCTCCGTGGTCACAACAGCGTTGAAAAATATAAAACTCATATTAGTTACGCTGCCGAAGTCCCAATTGCTCAGATCGAGTTGATTTAGCGAGCTAGCACCATAAAACATATTGCTCATATCCTCTACACTCCCGCAATCTCAACAGGCAGGAAGGCTGGGAGAAGAATGGACGTTGTTGGATTTCACTTTGAGGTTGGAAAACACTCTCTCCA
>JAAHTH010000256.1_pt1 | contig 43957 bp, 83 predicted proteins | sample 6116091 | NCBI WGS metagenome assembly JAAHTH01 (sample SAMN13939990, study PRJNA603662) | sponge metagenome | isolation source: marine sponge | host: Mycale hentscheli | place: New Zealand | collected 2006 | reverse complement strand
GCTCCACAAGCAGCTCCACAAGCAGCTCCACAAGCAGCTCCACAAGCAGCTCCACAAACTGTTACAGATGATGATTTGCCTTTCTAAACTTTAACTTTCAAACAAAAAAAAAGACTGTAAATAGAAATGCAGTCTTTTTTTTTAATTAATAAAACATCAAAATGAATATAGAAAGCTTTAGAAAAGTTCTTACAGACTTATATAGAATATACAATCCTTCAAAAATAAAAGAGATTGATAGAATAATTGAAAATTATAATGGCAAAGAATATGATGCCATTAAAACAGTTTTAATAAAGTACAACTATAAAGGACACCCAGGATATAGTGAAAATGCAAATGGAGATGGGTATGTTGATTTTTTGATAAAAAGCTATTCTAAAGACAATAGAGTTATTTCTGAAGAAAATATTTTAAAACAAACACAAGAAGAAGAGTTAGAAAAAATTAAAAAATCTCAAATAGAAGAAGAGATTAAAGAAAAAGAGAAAGAAAGTATAGTTCAACTAGGAAAAGAAGTAAAGAAAGAGATAAAAAAGGAAATAGATGAACTGTATGATAGTGTAAATGAGTTAATAGAAAACAAAACAAAAGAAATAAATGAATATTTTAAATCAAAAAATGTTGAATTTAATGAAAAGCAAAAGTTAATAAAAAACATTCAAACTGATGTTTTAAACTATACTGGCAAGACTGTTGAAAATAAAACTATTGAAACAAGAGTTTCTCACACTAAAATTAATATAGAAAATCTTAATTTTACAGAATCAGATATACAATTACCTTCTGAAGAGGTTTTAGAAACTTTATCAAGAGGAACTAGAATAATAGTAAAAAACTCAGAAGGAAGAGTGTGTGGAATAGAAGTAAAAGATGTGACTTATGATTTAATCTCTTATGATGGAGAAGTTGTAAAAGAGATGATATTAGAAAGAATATGACGGAATTTAAAAAGTACAAATGTGTAAAAATTTCTTCTGGCAACAAAACTCACCACTGGACAACCTATCAGGCACTTAAAGGTGTATATTTAGCAGATTATACTTTTTTTTTATTAAAAGTTAATTCTAATGATATAAGTGAAATTATTGAATCTGAAAATTTTATCAAACAATTTATGTCTGACATAAAGCCAGAATTAATTGATGAGTTTTATAATTTTTCTTTTGGAAAAAGGTCTTTACTTACGGAAAAAACACATTACGATAAACATATATTTTTTGATAAGATAATAAAAAATATTGAAATGAGAATTTTAATAATGAGCAATGGAAATGAATATTTTATTTTCTCTTAATTATATTAAGCTTTATTAATACCTTGGTTTTTTTTCTTTCTATTTTTTTTAGTGAATAATAATTTTCTTCATACACATACCTTATTTCATCCCACATTTCGTCAAAATCTTTTTCTTCAAACTCTTTAGTTACAACTTCGACTATAACCATTCTTGAGCTTCTATGTATTTCTAGAAGATTCATTTTTATAATAATCCTTATCTGATTCTATATTTTTTATAGCAATTCTAGCAACATCAAACCAGTTAAATATAGTTTCATTTTTTTTGAAATTTTCAACTTCTATATCAATGCCTTTTTTAAACTCTTCAAAAGGAAATTCATATGTTTCATTATTTCTGATAAAATCTTTCATTTTATCATGATTTGCTTGATTTATTTCTTTGGAATTTGGAAGGGCATCAGGTAAGTCTGGGTGTAAGTATGGAAATTCACCATAACCAGAAGGGTATCCATGAAATTGTGCTATATCGTTATTGCTGTCAAATCCACCTCCTCCTATGGCCATTTCCATTTCTAAAAGAGTTTCTTTAATTATTTTTCTGATTTCCTTATTCATAAATTCAATTATATATATACAATAAATATCTAATAATTTTGGTACTATGATAATAAATTGTTATTTTTGTGTATTGATATGTTAAAAGTTTAAAATTAAAACAGTATGGCAAAAAATCTTGTAATAGTAGAATCTCCAGGTAAAATAAAGAAAATCCAAGGATTTTTAGGTAAAGATTATAAAGTTGTCGCATCTTATGGTCACATAAGAGATTTAGATAAAGGCAACAAAGGAATAGACAAGAAGAATAATTTTACTCCTAAATACATAGTTTCACCAGATAAAAAAGATGTAGTAAAAGGTCTTAAGCAACTTTCTAAAAAAGCAGAAACAGTTTGGTTAGCAGGAGATGATGACAGAGAGGGTACAGCTATATCTTGGCACATAAAAGAATGTTTAAATTTACCAGATTCTAAAACAAAAAGAATTATTTTTACTGAAATTACCAAAAAAGCAATAACAGACGCAATAGAAAACCCAGTAATTTTAGATATGGATTTAGTTAATGCGCAACAAGCAAGAAGAGTTTTAGATAGGTTGGTTGGTTTTGATTTGTCTCCTTTGTTATGGAAAAAAGTAAAACCAAACTTATCTGCAGGCAGAGTTCAATCTGTAGCGTTAAGAATATTGGTTGAAAGAGAAAAAGAAATAAAGTCATTTACTACTAGTTCTGATTTCAAAGTAACTTCTTTAATGGATTTTGAAGGCAATCAATTTAAGGGGGTTTTGGATAAAAGATTTTCAGAAAAAAAAGATGCAAAATCTTTTTTGGAAAAATGTCAAGTTGCTAAATTTAATGTCGATTCTGTAGAGACAAAACCAGGAAAAAAATCATCACCAGCACCATTTACAACTTCTACACTACAACAAGCTGCAAGTTCTAGGTTGGGATTTTCACTAAATAGAGTTATGAGTGCGGCTCAATCTTTATATGAAGGAGGTCACATAACTTACATGAGAACAGATTCTGTAACCTTATCCGAAGAAGCTTTAAATAATATAGAAAATCAAATAGTTTCAAAATACGGAAAAGAATATTCAAACAGAAAAAAATATAAAGGAAAATCTAAAGGTGCACAAGAGGCTCATGAGGCTGTAAGGCCTGTTTATATGGATAAAGATGTTGTCGGAGATTCAGAAGATTGTAAAAAATTATATAGTTTAATATGGAAAAGAACTATGGCATCTCAAATGAGTGATGCGAAAATAGAAAGAACAACTATAAAAACTAAAATTTCAAATTCTAATGAAAAATTTATAACTAAAGGTGAAGTTATAAGTTTTGATGGATTTCTAAAGCTATATACGCCAGACGAGAAGAAGAGTGAAGATGAGTCTGGGATTCTTCCAAATTTAGTTGTTGGGGACTTGGTTGAAGCTTTGGAAATAAATGCTTTTCAATTATTTAAAAAACCACCGCCTAGATATTCAGAATCTAGTATTGTAAAAAGGCTGGAAGAACTAGGAATAGGAAGACCTTCAACTTATGCTAGTATTATATCTACAATTCAAAAAAGAGATTATGTTGAAATGACAGATGTAGAACCAATAGAAAAGGTTGTAGAAAAATTATATTTAAAAAATAATATCATAACTGAAGAGTCTAAAGAAGAAAAGTATGGAGGTGAAAAGAAGAAGTTTGTCCCTTCTGAAATTGGCATAGTTGTAACAGATTATTTGGTTAACAATTTTGACAAAGTTATGGACTATAACTTTACGGCAAATGTTGAGAATGATTTTGATGAAATTGCCAAAGGAAAATCTGAATGGATTAATGTAATAAAAGATTTTTATGAGCCATTTTCTGAAAAAGTTAAAAAAGCTGGTGGTGTAGAGGGTAAGGTTGGAATAAGAGAGTTAGGAGTACACCCAGAAACTAAAAAGGTGGTTTATGCAAAAATAGGAAGATATGGACCAATGATTCAAATGGGAGAAAAAGATGATGAAGAAAAGCCAAAATTTGCTAAAATAGGCAAAGAAATTGAGTTTGGCTCTATCACTTTAGAAAAAGCAATTGAACTTTTAATGTGGCCTAAATTATTAGGTACATATAAAGAAAATGAAATAACTGTATCAATAGGTAAGTTTGGACCATATGTCAAGTATGATGGCACTTTTACTTCTCTTGGAGAAGAGTACGAGCCAGAAACTGTCAACTTTGATGAAGCCGTAGAGCTTATTCAAGAGGCTATAAAGCAAAAGAAAAACAGAGTTATAGCAGAGTATAAAAGTAAAGATATATTTGTTTTAAATGGCAAATATGGACCTTATATAAAAAAGGGTAAAAAAAATTACAAAATACCAGAATATAAAGAGGCGAAAGAGCTTACTTTAAAAGATTGTGAGGAGATTATAAAAAATTCCAAGAAGAGAAAGAAAAAATAGTTTTTTATAAAAAAATAAATGAGAAGTTTATTAATAGAAAAATTAGGAGGTCATTTTAATTCAATTTGTAATAATTTAAAAGATGAATATAAGCCTTTTGATAATGGTCTAGGTCAACTCCTACGGCCAACTTCTGTGTTCAATGAAGTAATAAAATTGAATCATTTTTTTCGCTCTTACTTAAGCAAAGAAGGAGTTATATGTATTATTTCATTGCCTAAAGATAGTTTGATTATAAGAAAAAAAAATGGTATTGATGGCTATTCCAATATAGTTAAAATATGTTGTAAACATAATTTAAAAAACTTTCAAATAAAAAAAAGTTATGTAAACATATATTTCTCAAAAGAGAAAAAGGACTTAGGAGGAGTTGAGAATTTTTATGTTATTATTACTATAAAAACTTTTGATGTTGTTATTTATAAATGTGTTAGTGATTTTCTTGATGAAAAAAATATTCTATTTTTAAGAAAATTTATTTTTCAATGTATTAAAAATCCAAACCCTAATATAGCAAAATACATTGCTTAAATTATGATAAAAGAAAATACACTATCAGTAGATGCTGGATATTCTAGCAAAACTGGCATTATGGATTATAGGGGTGTTTGGACTGATTCTGAAAAGGTTTATTTTTATAAAAAGTTTTACTCTGGGACAAATAATATAGGTGAATTTCTCGCTATAGTACATGCTTTGGCTAAAATGAAAAAAGATAATTTAGAAAATGATGTTTATACAGATTCTAATACAGCATTAGCTTGGATTAAAAATAAAAAGGTAAATACTAATTTAGAAGAAACTGATGAATTATGGATTGTTATAAAAAGAGCTGAAAATTGGCTTAAAGAAAATAATTATAAGAATAGTATATTAAAATGGGAAACTTCTAAATTAGGTGAAATAAAAGCTGATTTTAACAGAAAATAATGATTAAAAACTATCCATTTCATCCCTTAAGTATCCGCTAGATATTATTTTTTTGTGTCTTTTTACTGTATCTAACATTTTATAATACTCATCTTCATTAAAATATTCTCTTTGTTCTACGATATCATTTTCGTATCTAGCAGTTATTATATTAGACACACTAGAAACCAGGTTGCTATCTTTTATAAAAAAATCTATTAAATGAACGTCTGCAATAGATGTCATATTGTGGTTGGAAACATAATCTTCCATATTAAATGAACCTATTCCGCTAAATCTTCTTTTAAATTTATTTTTTGGAAATCTACCCAAATAACTATGGGCATCCATTATGTTGCTTAAAAATTCTGAATAATTTAAAATTTTGGTGTTTATAAAGAATATCTCTAAACATTTTTCTGATTCTATTTTTGAGTTTTTTAAACTTTTTTTGTTAAGTGCGGCTAAATAAAAGTTATATATATATGCTTTTAAGTTTTTGTTTATGGATATTTCTTTTTTAGGTTCAGAATAAAATTGAGTAAAGCCTTCTCCAAAAATCTCTTTTATATTCTCTATTTCAGAAGAATGAGTTATTTTGTCTTCGTATATTTCTTTAGCTGCAATATCCCCTTCTGAATCTTTGTTTATTTTAAATATATCTTCAATAGGCAGTTGTAATTCTGTTGCTTTTCTAATATTTAATCCACTTAATCTCATTAATTTTTTAATATAAATAATATGAAATTAAATAATTTCATCAACAACACCAAGTTTTAAAGCTTCTTTTGAATCCATAAACCAATCTTTTTTCTCTTTTAAAACTTCATTTAATTTGATTTTAGTTATTCTAGTTTTTTTAGATGTCAATTCTTCCATTTTGTCTTGTAGCCTTTTAAGTTCTACATACCCATCTTCTATGTCTTGTACTTTTTCAGAACCTATAATTAATTGAGAAGCTTGATGATACATGGGTGTAGAATGTTCATAAGCAAATCTTTTATGACCATGTATAAGAAGTAAGAACCCACAAGACATAGCGGTACCAGTTACTATAGTGTGTATTTTAGTTTTAGACTTATCCATAATACTTAGAAGTCCCATAATTTGATATATATTTCCACCATAAGAATCAATCATTATTTTTATAGGCTTTGGCTTATAGTCTAAGTCATGTATTTTATATAGTTTTTTTAAATATTCATCATCTTCATTTATTTCTAAAATTGATTTTGAAATTTCTTCTATACTATCTTGTTCAACTTGTTTTGAAAAAAACAAAGTCCTATCTTTTGCTAAAGGTAAATTCATTTTTTTGAGCTTTTTTTGTTTTTATCTAACGATTCTGCTTTTTCCATCATTTCGCTAATGTTTTTATGTAGTTCTATTATTTTTTCTGGTTCCATATTATCTACTATTTCAGATATTCTTTTTTCATAATCTATAACTTTCCATCCTTCTAAAGTTTCTTTTGTATCATTTTTAGACACAACAGCTACACTATTGATTTTAAATCCTAATTTCTTTGAGTATTCTGTTTCTTTTATTAAGTGAACTGTATCTCCCACAAAATATCCTTCTATTATTTTTTGTTTTTCATTATCTTCTTTCATGTTGCTAATATATATTTTTTTTTAAAAATGTAAACATTTTTATTTTGTAGGGTCATATATTGTATATGTCGCTAATATTTCTTCGCCCGCTTTTATGTCACATAATGTTATCATTACTTTTGTACACCCAACATCTTCCAGCACTACATTAGGCTCTTCTGAGTGATTAAAAAACCCACCTAATGGTGTTCTGATTAATTGGTTTTCGAAATCTTCATGTAATACATGTGTTATACCTAATAATGTGTTTTTAGATATGTTATCTACGGCAAATAATCCAAGACCATTAATTTCAGATTGTTTAATTGTTAATGAATTTGGTAGTGGTCTATAATGTTCTTTTTCTTTCATTTTAATATTTTTCACTTAATTTTTTTATAACATCCTTTTCTTTATTGGAAAGATTATCATATCCTACTCTTTTTATTTTATCTAATAATTTATTCATTTCTTTTTCAGCTTCTCTTTTTGATATTATATTATTTTCAGAAATTTCTCTAGAAAAATCCCCCCTTCTATCTATTGACCCTCTAAATGTGTAGGATATTTTTTTTGACTTTTCCTTTGTGTAAAAAAGTTTTTTTAATACGATAACAAAATAATCAAACCACCAAGCTATATTTATTTTTTTAGTTAAAAAATAAGCATATATAAGACCGAAGAAAGCTCCTCCTATATGGTCTATTTTCCCACCAGTATTGTCGTGAAAATTAATTATACTAGTTAAAACAAAAAGAGTTAATACAATCCATTTTAATTTTATTGAACCTATAATTAATAATCTAATTCTTTTATTTGGATTTAAAACAGCCGAAGCCACCATTATTGACGTAACAGACCCAGAAGCTCCTATTAACAGTGAGCCAGGATTGATTGTAGTTATTAATGAATAAAAAATTATATAAAATATACCACCACATAACCCACCCAATACATAAGATGACAATACTGCTTGACTGCCAAATTTTTCTTGTAAAATTCTAGAGAAAAACCAAAAATACAGCATATTAAATAATATATGCAAGAAATCAACATGAGTAATCATGTTTGTAAAAAAAGTCCAAGGCTTTTTTAATGTTGTATATATATCTGAATTTAAACCTAAATTATCAATATGAGTTAATGGGTCTATATTTTGTGAAATCGAATAAGAAACAATTACATTTGCTAATAAAAAAATTAAAATATTAAGGATTAATATATTATGTATTAATCTGTTTGATTTATTAAAAAAAATAGACTTATTGTTTTTCATGCTTTTTATAAAAATAATATATTAGCAAATATACTTAAAATTATTTACTTTTTTATCATTTTTTATATCATTGTTTAAATGAGTAGATTTTTAATTTTAGAAAAAACAATTTTTTCAAATAAAATTTTTTCAAACATTATTTCTAATGAATTCAATTTAAATAATGAAAGAATAAGTTCACATATAGGTAACTCTTTTACTTTTCATCAAAAATATGAAAAGTTTGGTAGCAAAAATGACTTTACATATGATGACCTTTTTAGACTTCATTATATTAGTGATAAAGTTTTAGTTTTTAGAAAAATTGATAAATATCTTAACGGAAGCTTTAGTGTAATGATATTTTGTTATGTTATTTTAAATCAAAAAAAAATAAATAAAAATAATATAAATAAAATTTTAAAAGAACTTGATAGAAAATATGCACCATTGTCCTTTAGTGATATGCCTAACTTATCTTATTATAACGTATCTTATAATAAAGAGAGTAATGTTTGTAAATCTTCTTATATGTGTATATCTAAATTCTTAAACAATATGTCTTTAAATGATTTTCAAAAGTTTAAATTAGAAAATAAAATTGAGAATGAAGTTAAAATTATGGAAAACTATTCATTAAAATTAAAAAAAATAATAGAAAATATATAAATAAAATGAAACATATAACTACGCATCCAATTAAAAAATCAGATTTAGGATTCCACGGAAATCTCTTTGGAGGAAAACTTCTTGCGTGGATGGACTCTGCAGCTGCTGCGTTCGCTTCAGAAGCTTGTGATACTCCAAGGATGGTTACTAAATTAATAGACAAATGCATTTTTAACAAACCAGCAAGAGAGGGGCAATTATTAAAAATATATGGAAATATTAAAGCTGTTGGAAATACCAGTATAACACTATCTTTAGAAGCTAGAAGTCATAATGTTTATAATGGAAAGCAAAATGTAATACTTTCAACAGAAATGGTTTTTGTAAGAATAGATGAACAAGGAGAAGCTATTCCTATATCAGAAAGGGTTAAATTGAAATATAATAATTAGGAATAATATAAATTTCTAACAAAGCTCATGGCATCTTTAATTTTTTCTAAAAAATCTCCATTTAAAAATATACTAATTTCTATACCTTTTCTTTTATCTTCCTTAGAGAAGGTGTGAATATCTGCGGGAAAAGAAAATTGTCTTCGGGGATAAAAGTCAACCAACAATTCTACAGGTTTAGATTCATATTTTCCACTTTTCACTTTAAAACTAACCTTCTTTCCTTCTGTTGATTCTAATGATTTATCGGGGTCGTCATATTTAATATTATCTGACATTATATTCATCTTTTGTAAAATTAAATTTCTAGATTGCATTTTTTTAGCAGCTTCTTGATATCTAACTACGTAATCTATTATACTTTCTTTTTTAACGCTATCTTCCGACTCCTCTATCCCGGTTGCAACTTGTTCCTTAGCCCCAGATTCAGAGGCAGCATCTGTTTGGTCTTGAGACTGTTCTTTTCCACCACCAGAATCAAAATAAATATGTTTACTTACATCTTTGTTTGGCTGAGAACCTTGATGTATTGGACCTGATTCTCCATGCCAATATCCCATAAGGTCAGAGTTAGTTTGCGATTCAATACCTCCTTGTCCATCGTTAGAAAATTCAGTCGATACAATTTCTCTTATTAATTTTTTTAAAAAAATAATATTCATAATAATAAATATATAAAAATTAAAGAAACATTTTTAAAAAAATCCTAGCAGTATTAAGTGCATCATCTTTTGCATTATGTTGAGTCCCAACAAAAGAGAGGTCAATTTTCTCTAAAGCATTTTTAACACTATACAATCTTTTTTCTTTAATTATTTTAGAAAATTCGTTTTGTAAATTAACATATTTTTTAGAAAATGGATAGTATACATTATTGCGTTTGCAGTCTCTATGAATTTGTACTTTATCCCACTTACCCCAACTACACCAAGGTTTTGATTTAATGTTATATTCAGTTTCTATAAAACAAAAAGCTTCTTTTAAGCTAATTCCATTTTTTTTAACTTTATCATTAGTTATAGAAGTTATTTTTGTACAGAATTTACTTATATTTGATTTTGACTTAATTAAAATGCTGTCCGTTTTAATTATTTTTTTTAGAATACAATCAACTTCTGCTATTCCTATTTCAATAATTTCAACCCTTTGACCCTTGGGTGGTCTACCCATCCAGCAAGTAAATTCTAAATCTATTACAATTAAATTTTCTTTTTTAAGACTTTTATTCATCAAGTATAAATACATAAAAAAAGGGGCCAAATAGGGGAGTTATGTACAATTAACACCAAGCTTATGCTTTTGAACTTCCAATTATGTTAATTAAACTTGGATTAAAAACCATTATGCTTTCTATTGGGTCTGATGATATATCAGCGCTAAACTCTTGAATCTTGATTCCATCAAAAGAATTGATTTTTGCCACTTCTATCGCTGGATAATTGTCCCACGTTGGCAGACCATCTGCGAAGTATCCTTCTCTCTCAAGCTCATTATAGTCAACTTCTTTGCTGTGGATATAGTCTATATACAATTTGAGATGTTCTTTATTTCTTAGGTCGAAGATGTTATTAGTCAATAGCTCTACTTCGTAAATAAAACATCCTGGCTTAGAAAAAATCTTGGCAAAATCTATATTCTTTGTTATGAAGTTTCCTTGAACTTCGAGAGTATCTCCGAATATAGTCATAGATTTGTTGAAGCCTATGTTTTCGAATTTATCAAAATCTTTGCAGGAGCCGTGGTAATAAGTATCACCCATAGACTCTTTGATAATTTCTCTAACTATTTTCCTGATTTCCTCCATCAGTTATAAATAGTTAAAAATTATGGTGGGTGTTAATTGTACATAGCTCCCCCAAATAGCCCCTTTTCAAAATGCAAATATAGTATTTTTTTTTAAATCAAAAAAAATTTATAAATTTGACTGGAATTATTAAAAACATAAATAATAAAATATGAGGTCAAATACACAAATAGATGAGAAAACTATAATAAGCAAATGCAAAAATAATGATAGACAATTTCAAAAAATTCTTTTTGAAAGATATTATGGTAAACTAATGGGTATATGCATGAGATATTCTAAAGATAAATTTCAAGCACAAGAATATTTACAAGAATCTTTTATAAAAATATTTAATAATTTAGAAAAATATGAGTCAAAAGGCTCTTTTGAAGGTTGGATTAGTAGATTAGCCAAAAATCATATAATAGACCAAATAAGAAAAAACAAAACTATTTATTTGTCAGAAAATGAGTATGATATAACTAGATATAAAGATGATACAGAAGAGGAAGAAGAATTTTTATATTCTGAAAAAATAAGCTCTCAAGATATAATCGATGGATTACAAAAATTAACAGAATGTCAAAGAACAATATTTAACATGTTTATAGTGGAAGAAAAAAGTCACGAACAAATATCTAAATTATTAAATATAAATATTGGAACATCAAAATCAAATCTACATAAAGCTAAGAAAAATTTAAAAAAATTATTAAAAAGAAAAATTATATAATTTTATATTTTGTTACTTTTTGGTAAATAACTTTAAGCATAAAACGTGAAAGAAGAAGACGAAAATTTAAAGAGAAAAACCAAAGGCTTACAACTTTTAATTGAAAAATATAAAAAAGAATTAGATAAAGTTAGAAGTGAGTGTAATCATTTAGATTCAGAACTTAAAGTAGTTCAAAATAAAAGTGAAATTTCTGGTAATTTGAGAAAGGTTTGTGTTATTTGTGATAAAATTGTTGGATATCCATCACAAAGTGATATAGATACATTTTATAAAAGTTAGTTAACTCTTTTAATCTCTTTAACCTTTTCTATAACACCACCTATTACAACATCACAATTTTTACAGAACTTATTAGAGCATTTTGCTTTTTCCAAATCTTCACTTATAGTTAATTCTAAAAGTACTAATTTTGTTTTATATTTTGGGTCTTCTATATTTTTATATTCAATTAAAAAATTAATTGCATCTTCTTCATTTTTAAATACAGCCAATCTATCATTAAGGTTTTCATTATATAAATTTTCCGTTCTTCTATATAATTCACTATATGAGTTGTTTGAAATCCTTCTTTCTTTATATCTGAACATCCCAGAAACTATAGAGTAGTAATTTAAATTTTTTTTATCAACAAGTTTGTATCCTACAAATTCTTTGTCTTTAATTTTAATAAAATCACTATAAGTAGCAACTAGCTCTTTACAAAGTTTGTTTGATGCATTCATTATTTAGCGTTTTAAACAAAGGTAATAAAAAAATGTAAAATTCAATTAAATATTATATTTATTAATAAATAAATTAACAATTTAAAAATTGGACATTTCTTCTGTTAAAATAATAAAATTAATTGCTAATGCTCAAAATTTAGAATCTTGGATTGCTATAGATAATGAAGAAAATATAGTTGGACATATTTTTATGTTAATTGAAACAGATAATAAAATAAAATTTCTAGATGCTTGGGTTGACGAAAAACATAGAAGAAAAGGTATTTTTAGAAAATTGTGGGAAGTAAGATGGGAATATGTGAAAAAAAATTATAGCAATTGGATTGTTTATGCTTGGTGCAAAGATTCTAGTTTACCATTATTAATTGAAAAAGGATTTATACCAGGTGAAATTGTTACTTATGTAGAAAAGAGAGTGAAATAATTATTTGTTATTTTTTCTTTTTCTCTTTTCTTTAGAGTTTAAATTTACTTTTATGCTATCTGGTAAATTTACAATTGAATCTATTTTGCTTGTATTGTAATTGTTTCCAAGAAGATTGTTTAATCTAATACACTCTTCTTTGAGTTTGTCAACCTCTTCTTTTGCTTTATTTTTTTCTTCTTGTAATTTATTTATTTGCTTTAAAGACTCTTCTCTCTCAGTTTCAACTTTCATTCTATTGTGTTCAGCAATTATTCTCATTGAATCTGCTAGTGCAGCATGTTTTTTTGCTAATTTTTTTTCACTTTCTATTTTTGTTAAAGCTCTATTTAGTTCAGCAACCCTTTCTTCAATGGTCATATTTTTATGCTCTATAACTTTCTTTTTATCATATAAACTTTCAGATAAAGAGTCTATATCATGTATCTTTTTATTTCTATCTATTTTTTGCTGCTTTAATTTGTTATCAACAAGTATTATTATGGAATCATTAGAGTTTATGTTTCCTTCTATTTCTTCAATTATTTTTTTATTGCTAGTGTAATTCCTATCTCTTTTTTCGTTTATAATAAGGAATGTAATAAAAGAAATAAACACTATTAATATAATTGATATTTGAATTTTATTTTTCATTAATTTTCTGCAATTACTTCTAATAATTTTTTTTGTAATTCATCGACTTTTTTTTCAAGCTTTTCTATTCTTAATTCTTGCTTCTCTATCTGTTCGACATAAACCATCTTATTGTCTATGTATAGATACATTATAGCCATTAAAGATAAAAACAAAATACCTTTTACTGGGTCTTTAACAAACTCTTTAAATTTAATCGGAAATGCCATTATGTATTTTTGTTATAAATATCATATAAAAAGTAAAGTTATAATTAATTTTTATTCTTTTATTCCATATTTATATTGTATGAATAAGAAGTTTAATATATCATTTTATATATCTTTATTTATTATAATTACTTTTTTTGTAGTTAAAATTCTTTTATTGTCTGAATTTCTTTCAAAATCAATCATAATAGAGTGGTATGAGTTTATTAGTCTTTTGTTGTTTTTGCCTCCATTTTACTTTATAATTAAAGAAAGTATAGAAAATAAGGTTAGTTTTAATAATAAAAAAATAGCTCTTGAGAATTTATTAAATGAATCTAGTTTACTTTCAAAAACTGACAAATATGGAAATATAATAGAAGTAAATGATAACTTTTGTGAAATTTCTGGCTATAAAAGGCAAGAATTATTAGGCAAGAATCATTCTATTTTATCTTCAGGAATTCATAATAAAGACTTTTGGAATGAAATGTATGATGTGACAAAAAATTATAGTCTAGTATGGAATAATGTTATTACAAATAAATCTAAAAATGGAGAACTTTATTATGTAAAATCTTGGATTAAAGCTAATTTTGATAAATCAGGCAATTTAATAGGCTTTACATCAATTCAACAAAACATAACACAATTGTTAGAGAAATCTAAAATAATAGAAGAAAAAGAAAATGAAGTTTCTAATATGTTAAATGCAATTGATAAATCTAATTCTGTAATAGAGTTTTGTCCAAATGGGATTATAATGAAAGCAAATAAAAACTTTTTAGACATGTTTGGATATAGTTTAAGTGAAGTTAAGGGTAAGCATCATAAAATGTTTGTAAAAGAAGATTATAAAGAATCTGCAAAATATTTAAAATTTTGGGATGATTTAAAGAGTGGAAAATTTAAAAGTGTAATCTCTGAAAGAGTTGATATAAAAGGTGATTCTGTTTATATATCTGGCACTTATAATCCAATATTAAATAAAGATGGAAAATGTTATAAAATATTAAAAGTTGTAAGCGATATAACAGAATTAGTAACTCAAAAAGAAGAAATAGAAAAAACAAATGCTTATTTAGAACATGCAGCAAAAATATTAAGACATGATATGCATAGTGGAATAAACACTTATATACCTAGAGGTCTAAGTTCTTTAAAGAGAAGAATTTCAGATTCTGATATTAAAAAACTAAAAATAGAATCACCTTTAAAGCTTCTAGAGGAGGGTTTGAAACATTCTCAAAAAGTATATAAAGGAGTTAAGGAGTTTACAAATCTTGTGAAAAAAGATGCAAAATTAGACAAAGAATTATGTAACTTAAAAGATGTGTTAATATCTTATTTAGAAACTACAGCTTATTCAAAACAGGTTTTTATAGAAGAGTTAATAGATGTCAATGTTAATGAAGCCTTATTTTGTACTGCAATAGATAATTTAATAAGAAACGGATTAAAATATAATGATAGTGATTTGAAAATTATTAAAATATATATGTCAAAATTAAAATATAACAAAGAAAGAGGCTCATATAGAAATGTTTTAAATATAGAAGATAATGGAAGGGGAATGTCTAAAAAAGAGTTTGAAACCCTTTCTAAACCTTATATAAGAAAAGATAGACAAAAAGAGTCTGGCACTGGGTTGGGTCTAAATATATGTTTGGCAATAATGAGAGAGCATGGATTTGAAGTTAGTAGCGAAAAAATAAAAACAGGAACTAAAATAAAAATAGAAATACCATTATGATTGATTCAATATTATTAGTAGACGATGAAAATTTGTTTCATTTAGTCTTTGAAGATGCTTGTAGCTTACTAGATATAACTCTAAGCCTTACAAGCGTGTCTAGCTCTGACGATGCTAGCAAAATGTTTAAAGAGTGGTTTGAAAGTGGAAAAGGCAAACCTTCTTGTGCTTTTATAGATTTAAATATATTAGGAAGCTCTTTTGATGGAATAGAATTAATTAGAAAAATTAATTTTGAATATGGAAATGAAGTAGTTGTGGGAATAATATCCTCATCCAACGAAGAGTCAGAACAGGCCAAAGCAATAAAGGCTGGTGCTCAATTTTGGATAATAAAATCAGATGAAATAGAACCTAGACTAGAGAGTTTTAAAAAAGATTTTGAAGGATATAAATCCAGAAAAGCTCCTTTTAAAATTTATAAATAATGTTAAATTTAAACGATTCTACAAAAGAAATTTTAATAGATATTTTTAATAAAAAAAACATTTGCCTTGAAGGTAATGTGTTGAAGTTAATAGATATAAAAAATGAAAAAAATAAAGAATTTGTTAAATATGTTAAAACTTGCATAGAAAGAGATAAGGGCAGTAGACAAAAAAGGTTAGAAGTAACAAAGCAAGTTCAAAAACAAAACGTAGAACTTGAGAAGAATAAAAAATCAATAGAAAAAATAAATGAGAATTTAAAAATTTCACTAAAAGAAACTGAAGATGCTAAATCTATTGTAGAAAATGATTTAGATATACTACAAAAGAAGACTCAATTTGAATTAATAGGAACTATAGTAAAAGTTGCACTTTATATTATTGTAGGAGTTGGAGTTTTAACAACAATTATGTATGCACTGTCATTATATTTCAATAAAGATACTCAAATGATAGGTTCTGCCTGGAGTAATATGTTTGGAATTCTTTTAACTAACGCTTTTTCTATAGTAGGAACTATAATGGGAGTTAAATATGCATCCAACGAAAAAAAGTAATTCAAATTTTAATTATTATTCTTAAATTCCAGGCCATTACAATTATAGTGTGAGCAATTTCTGGTATTGCCATACCGTTGAAAAAAGACATTAAAAATAATGGTAAAAAAACCATAACTATTGAGAATATCAGATGATAAAACCATTCTTTATATAATATACTTTTTCTGTTTATATGAGATAATAAAAATATAGATAAAGGATAGGAAAAAAAATATGTATAAGCAAATATGTTATGAACTGTTTTGTTGTAGTCAACATTAAAAAGACCAGTAAAAAATAATGAAAAATAAGTTATTCCAAAAAATAAATAAAAAAAATTTTTATTTATGATTCTATTATGCCTTTTTATATATATAAAAGAATTGAAAAGTAAAGATATAGAAATAACCATAAGACTTAAGTTGAAAATCCATCCAAAATTATCTACAGTGCCCCATTTTGAAATTTGAATATCTTTTATGTTAAAGTCAGTTGTTATAGTGAAAAAAAATGTAATGAAGAAAAATAAAAAAATAGAGAATATTGTTTGGAGCTTTCTAAATTTTGTTAATAGTTCTTTTTTTGTTTGCATTTTTTAAATAAAAGGAATAAGTAGGTATATATTTTTAAATAAGTTTATTTTTTGTAAAAACAATTTCTATACCAACTTCTTTCATCATTTCTAAAGAAACTTTAAAAGAATTTTTCCAATGTTCTAATTCCAAATTAGGCTCTGGAGTTACAACTTTTTTTATTCCACTTTGAATTATTCCCCTAGCACAATCTGCACAAGGAAACAAGTTCACATAGAGAGTTTTTCCTTCTAGAGACTTTCCTTCTCTTGCTGCGTTGTATATGGCATTTCGTTCAGCATGCTCTGCCCAAAGGTATTTTTCAGGTCTTTCATGTCTACAGTCAACATCGTCATCACACCCTCTAGGAAATCCGTTATACCCAAAAGTAACAGGAGTATTGCTTTCTTCATCTACAATAATTGCCGCAACTTGCGTACTTCTATCTTTACTCCAGGTCTTAACTATTTTTAATATTTCTTCCCACTTCTTGTTCCAATTAGGCATATTTTTGTTTTTTAAAATAATTAATATAATCTTCTTCTTTCTTAAAGGGAAATTTTTCTTTTGGTTTTAAGACTTTGTAGTGATTATTATATTTTAAAGTTTTATTTAAACTTACAGCTATAGAACTTTCTAAAACTTTATTCTTATCTTCTAGAGAAAGTTGAGGCTCAATTATTTTGCCTATTTCTGAAAAAGCTTTAAAATTACCTTCAGACACTTCTTTTTTTAGTTTTTCGTTTATGTTTTTTAAATACTTTTTATAAAATAAATTCTCACCTTCTTTTAACAAAGAGTAAACGCCAGCTCCAATTTCATCTTCATCAGGAAGTAAGTCTTTTTTGTTTATAACAAACTCAAATACATAACCAAAAGGTTCTTTTGTCAAAAATTTAGACCAACTCTCTTCTAAGTAACCAGGTTGCATAAAGGAATATCTAATTGAATTCCATATTTTTTTAGAAACATAAACTCTTCCATCTATAGGCTTAGATAAATGGCCCCCTACAACCTTGAAGTTGTTGTCAAATTTTAATCCACTTTCCGTTATTCCTTCTGCACTTTCTTTAAAAGGAGTTCCGTGATAGACTTTTATAAAGTCTTCTTTTATTATCTTATCTAATTCATTTAAGAAAAAGTTATCTATATTAAACACAGATTCTTTTGTGTTGTTTATGGTCAATTCTACTTTAGTTATATAGCCACCAATTTCCCAATTTACTTCAACTGTTATTTTTTCTCTTTTAAATAAGTTTTTAAATTTGCTTAAACTTATCGTAGTTGTTTTGTTTGAGTGAAAATTTTTAGATTCTAAAATTTTTTTAACAGATGAATAGTCAATCATTATTTATCTTTTAAATAATAAATAATAAATTATTTAATATAATCTTTCACTTTCATATCTATTACCTTTTTAACAACATCTGCAGGAACTCTATACTCTTCAAATGTTGCATCTTTTTTTAAAAGTACAACAACCGCTCCAAACAAAGGTATGTTTTCATATTTAGAGCCTTTTAGCATGTTTAAGATTAGTTTTGCATAAAGTGGTAGTTGTACGTAGTAATGACCTAAAGATGTGTCGTCATACTCTTGAAAAGGGGACAACATAGGTTTGGTATAAAATTGTGAAACGAAGTTTTTGGGCTTATTTGATTTCCAATCTGTCACAACAATTCCAACCTGATTTTTTTCATTTAACATTAACCAAACCTTATCAGGCTGACCTGTATAGCCTAGTTCTGGGCTACCTAGAACCATCTCTGTATCTAAAAGAACAGCACCTCTTGAATGCATTAAGTCTATAAATTCTTTACCCGCCTTAATCATTTCATCACCGTTTTTAATTTGCTCATCATCGCACTCAAAAATTGGCTGCCTTACATCCTTATATGACCCATAAAGCTCCACTAAAAACTCCTCCAATATAAAATGAACTCTACTACCCATGAAGGATGCATAAGTGCCAGAATCAGACCACTCCTTTAGTAGTGCTTTTTCTTTTTCTGGGTCTCCGTTGCAATTTTTAAAGCTTTTAGTTGATTTTGCATCAAATGGTTTGTAAAAACTTTTCAATACAGTAGATACCGAAGGAAAGTCACTTACAATCTCTCCTTTTAAATTATTCATGTAATAGGTGTGAGTGTCTTCTATAAAAGAAAGATTTAATTCTTTTTGTTTTTCAGATACGATTTGTTTTATCTCATTTGATATTTTTTGTAAATCCATATAATATTAAGCTAATTCTAATTCTTCTTCTAATTCTTTAACATTTTCTTTTTCATTTTCTTCTAAGGGCTCTAAAGGAATAAATCTAGATGCTAAAAAGTGTGTGTGAGGAAAGCAGTCTGATAAATCAATTTCCTCTATTTGAACGCCGAGAGCACCTCCCTGCATATTCATTTTATTAAATTTTGTTGCAGTATAATGATTTCCTTTTTTAATCCACTTGCTCATAGGAATATCATTAGGTCTATCAGAATCGTTTATGCAAATAAGTTTCATAATGCTAATATAAATAATTGTAAGTTAATATCAAAGTTATTGAATGAATAAGTTGGTCAAATCCAATTGTTGACCAAAATCTCCATTCCCATTTGGAAGATTTATAATTATTGTGTTTTGTCTCTAAACTTTTAATATAACAATATCCACTAACTTTACTTGTTATAAAATCAGTAGCAAAATGTGTAGAGAAAGTTAATAAAAACAAATATAATATATCAACAGAATCTATAAGAAGAGCCCAACCAAAAATTGTAATTGTTGTGTATACTAAAACGTGAGTTAATAGCCAATAAATGTTTTTTCCCTTATTTTTACCCATATTTCTTGTTTGAAATATAAAGTCTGCAATAAAATGGATTGATAAAATTGAGATTAAATTATAAATGTCCATAAGTTTGAAGTTAGGCAATCCACCCTTGGTTTATTAATTCTTTTTTTAATTTAATAAATAAAGTATCATTACAAGAATTTATTTCATGATATATTTTTTGAACACTAAATTTATCTACAATTTCTTTTTTGTCATTATATGCAACACGTTTTTTTAAATAAGACCTACATTCTTCTAAAATACTCATTTTAAATGATTTTCAATTGGTTATTTATTATATCTCTTATGAGAATTGTTTGTAACTATATTAAATTTAGCTTTTCCAATAAATTCTGTCAAACTTCTTGAGTTTGTATAACTCATTGCTGATTTTAAATAGTGTTCAAAGTTACACTTCCAGCCACGTAGTCTATACTCAACATTTCTACGTCTAACAACTCCTTCTGAAGTTTTTAAAGTTTCATTGCCCCATTTCTTTTGAACTTTTTTAGTTGACATGCCTCTAAACTCTTTTTTTATTTTGAAGCCTAGGTTATACATTAAATTAGCAACCCCTCTTGTTATGGGTATTCTCATAAAATAATTTCTTCCACAAGATTCTAATGTTTTATTAAATAAAGAACCAATCATTACATAGTCAGCACCCAGGGCTAATGCTTTTATAATATCTGCATATTTTTTCATACCTCCATCAGCTACTATTTTAGCTCTACTATTCTTTGGTAGTTTTTTAGATACTTCATAACACTCTTTTACTAAAGAGCCCATAGGATAACCAATTCCTGTTTGTTCTGTAGTTAGACAACCCCCTCCATTTCCGATGCCTATTCTAACATAATCAGCACCACCTTCAGATAATAATTTATAAGTGTGGGGATTTGCAACATTACCAACCATAAGTATCATTGTTTTCCCGTAATACTTTTTTGCTTTCATAGTAACATATAACAAATCTGACATATGTCCATTCGCAGTGTCTATTAACACATGGGAAGGGTATACATCTGCTTTTTGTGCTATAAATTTTTCGGTAAAATCCATTAAAGAGTAAGATGTAAAAACCATTTTAGAACCAATATTTCCATGGCCATTTAATCTTTCACCTCTTGGCAAACATACACTTATTCCATTAGATGTAAATTTATTATAATTCTTTAAAGATACAACTGTATCCATTGGAGCGGCTATAATAGGTAAATGTCCAAAAGGCCCCTTAATAGCTCCATATCTATGATTAATTTCCGACCTAGTTATTATATCAGTTTGAATCTCAGGTTCTATTAGTAAATCGTCAAAATCAAATTTTTTATATCTTTTAATATATGTTGGGTTGTTATGTTTTTTTGTTGATTTTTTTCTGTTTTTTTTTGCGGGTTTTACTGCTTTTTTAACTTTTGGTATAACCTTCTCTTTTTCCTCTGTTGAAATCATTTTATAATTTTATTTTTGTACATTCAAATATAAAAATAATTTATTTGAATAACAAGAAATTAAGTTAAATTAATTATAAGTTTACCAGGATTTCCCCACGACTCTTCATATGTTATTCCGTAGTCTATCAAAACTTTATTAACTAACTTTTTCATTTCACCACTATAGCCAGTTATGATTTCAACTTCACCAGTTCCTATTTGAATGTGCGAACCTATAAATTGGTCAACTTTTCTAAAAACATTTGCATGTTTTGTTCCGTGTAAATCTAAAGAATTATTATTCATTATGTTTTTAAATATTGCAAAAAAAAAGGAGAGCATTAAACAGCTCTCCTTTTAAAAATAATATAATTATTGATATTATTTCTTGTTATTAGAAAAGTGTAGAACAACTAATAGAGCAACTAACCCTACAAATCCTCTTTCACCAAACCTTGAAACGATATCAATAATGTTATCGATTACACTTACTTCACCTAAGAATTGACCGAAAGCAATTTCTGCTAAAACTGCCAATCCAACTAAAGCTACTAATACTTGAGCAACACCTGTTACCCATGTTTTTACTGTGTTTAAAATTTCCATAATTAAATTTATTTAGTTTAAGACAACAAGTTTATGACTTATTTTTTAAAAAACAAAATAAAAATCAATAAAAAAATTTTTTATATAAAAAAAAGTTTATAACTAACTCAAAATTAGTTGTTTATATAGTTTTTTATATTCTAAAACAGCAAGCTCTTTAGCTTTAGCTTCCATCATTATGTCTATATCTAAATTGTAATTGTCTACTTCATTTTTTATATAATCATGATGAGCCCTTTTGTTTTTTTCATCTCTAGGTTCTGAAATGTGAACGGCAGGCGTTATATTTTGAGGCCAAGTAGAAAATGCCAAAGATAAAGCATCCTTGTGAGACATGCCACCAGAATGACAACTATGATGATGATAATCAAAAACTATAGGCACTTGAGTTTTTTTATGAATGTAGATTAAGTCTTCTACTGTATAGCAGGATTCTTTATCATCATTTTCTACAGTTAATCTAGCTTTTGTTCCCTTTTCTAATTTTTTAAAATTTTCTACCCAACGATTCATAGCAGATAACTTATCTCCATAAGCTCCTCCCACATGTATATTTATCTTGTTATAGTGAGTTTTAGACAAGTTCATCATGTCCATTATTTCTGAATGTTTATTTAATTCTGAAATAGTTTTTTTAACTACGCTCTCCCTTGGAGAACACAAAACATTAAACGGCCCAGGGTGAAAAGTTAGTCTTTGTTTATATTTTTTCGACAAACCCCCTGCCTCTGATAATTTTAATTTTATATCTTTATAATCAGGAAGTTCACTAAATTCATATTCGCTCATCCAAGGAAACATATCAGAAGACATTCTATAAAAATTAATATTATTTTTGTGATTCCACTTTATAATAGTAATCAAATCATTAACATTTTCTAAAGCTAAATATGATGCGTATTCTATACCTTTTTTTTGAAAGGTTTTTTTAATCATACCTCTATTGGTTGTTACTTTAGGCTTTTGAGAGCTTAGAGTCATATTTATGCAAGCATATCCTATTTTCATTTTTATTATATTTAAATGTTTTTTAATAGATTAGAAACTAATTTTACATATTCACATATAAACTCAGTTTCGCATTCAATTTTCGATAAAGTTTTAGCTTGTTTTGTGTATTTTCTTTTTAAATCTTTCACTTCTTGTTTATTTTTATCTAGAGATTTAATATAAATTTCAGTTTGTTCTACAATAATTAATTCGTAATGTTTATTGTTTTTTTGATTTGTCATAGAAACCCACTCTCCCTCAGTGTGAAATTCTATTTCATTTTTTCCAAACGTATAGTACAACATTCCCATAGGTCCTTTTCTGTTTTTTTGACCCCAAGAAATTTTTCTACAGTTATTCTTTTTGTCATGTTCCATAACTATATGAGCATCCATCATTTGAATTAACGTATTTCTACCTGCAAAATTACCATCTTTAGTATTGTGACCAATTAAAAATAGAGTAGAATTGTTTTTGCTACACCATTCTCTTAATGTTTTTATTATATAGTAACCCGCATCATCTTCAGACATTTTTCCTTCTATTTCATAATCTTCTTTGGCAATAACTTGTAATGAGTCAGCTATTACAAATTCTGGCTTTAAATTATCTAATTCTAACATATACTCTTCAAATGTAGGGCAAGTATTTGCATCTGAGATATAAGCACTACCTTTAGGTATTTTAATGTTTTTTGTTTGAGATTTTACATTTCTACCTTCCATTTCTCTAAGATACATAGAAACTTTTCTAGGAGACAACCACTTCATCAAATTAACCATTAAGGTAGTTTTACCAGCGCCAGAAGTACCGCTTACATATACGGCAGAACCATTTACTATACCACCATCGGCAGAAAACCATTCATCAAACCTTTTCTTACCTGTTAATATTGAAGGTTCTTTGTATACTATTACATCTTCAAATAATATACTTTTTGATTTCTTTTTTGCTATATTAGTGTGTGAGTCCATTTTAAATGTTTTTGTTATTTACTATAATAACGTAAAAAAACAAGAAAAATTACAAATTTTTGCAAAAAAAAAGCCCCTACTATTCTTCGGAGCTTTCTTGTTTTGTGGACTAATGTAGTTTTTGTAATTAAATTAGAGGAAAATTTTCCAGTGTGCCTACTACATTTTGTCCTCTTCTTAGTTTAGAAGTAACTGGTGGATAGCCTTTTTATCCTAATTTAATATACAATATTTTAAATAAAAAATACAAGAAAGCAAGTTAGTATTAACGTTTATTTGCATAGTTTTAGAAGTAACCAATCCTATAGCCTGTATTTATATTATGTAAATATACAATTTTTTTTTAAAATAACAATAACTAATTTAAAATAATTTTTTCAATCTCCCATTTGTATCTTTCATTTTAGCCCTTTTTTTGAAGTGAATAATTTCTTATTTTATTTATTTTATCTTTTCTATCACTCCTCCAGCGACCCCCAAAGCTAGCGTGTGCTGACACATCATCCTCATAATTGAATTGAGATATTACTTTTTTTGCTTTTTTATAAGAATTTTTGTAAATTAATCTTATTAATTGTTTATATTCTTCTTGTATTAACATACCTCTAACAATTTTTTCATTCCATTTTTTTATATTTTCTTCGGTATTTGACCAACCACAATCATCCCAATATTCTTTCCACTCTTCTTCAAATGATTCCAATTCATCTTTATCACATTTATTTTTATGATATTCTTTTTGATTATAAGGATTTCCAAGTTCTTTCCATCCTTTTTCTGGGTTATCTATAAATTCAGATAAATCAATATAATCTTCTACAAGATTATTTTCATCATTTATATAAACTAGGGGCATGTTTTTCCCACACTTAAAGAAATTAGTGTGTAACATTAATAAGTAAAAATAAAGATTGATAGCTTTTGTTTCTAAATTGAAATCATGTTCTTTGTAATTTGGTAAAATTGTTGTAGAAACAAGACCAGAACTATATTCTTTGTGAGACATTTTTTTAAACCACTTTTCTTTGCATTTTTTTAAGAAATATATCATATAATTGTATTTATTTATTTATTTATTAATAACGAATAAAATTAAAAAATATTACAAAAAAAGACAACATAATTAAATGTTGTCTTTTTAAGTGAGTAGCAGTGTAATGTTTTTTATACTCCCATTAGAGTTAATGTGTCAACATATGATTCAGAATAATCCTCATATTTGAATTTAGTTTTAGCATCTTTTTCCTTAACTAATGTTCCTTTTCTACTTTCAACATGCATCATAATTAAGTCGTATACTGAAAATGATGGTGGTTTACAATATGGCTCAATAGCATCTAACATAGCTTGAGTGTTAGTTGAAGAAACTGGTATACCATCAGTGTCAACATCAAGATGTATATATTCTCTAGTTTCTAAGTCTATAACTGACATTATGGTTGAGCTAGATTCATTTTGAAGTCTAGTACAATCAGAAATTGTTGAGGGTAGGAAGTTTTCATTAGATTCAGGAAACTCTCTCTCCATATACCCAGCTACAGCATCTTTAACTGAATGGAATGTGCCTCCATTATAATTTTTCACATCAAGGACTACATATTCATACCCTTCTTGTAAAGCTTTTTCAACATTTATATCAATATATTCAGCACAAGCACCCCTTCTGTGTCTAACATCACCAGAATAACATCCTGATTCACAATTTTTATGACCATTCCAACCAATTCGCATAAGTGCATCATTACCAATAAAAGTACCAGTTAAATCTAAGTCTTGAGTTCCACGCTCATCAAACCAATGAACAAATGCTCTTATAACTTTAGAGTTTTTATTTCCAATAGGAGTTCTTTGACCTCTGACAGTAGGCTTTAAAGCAGAGCTTAAAGACCTCATGTTTTTAGGCATAGGAATATTTTTTAAATCTTCATCAACCCAAACTTTACCTAAACTATCAAGTTGAGAGAATTTTAAAAATAAAGCTTCTAATATAGTTTTTTGAACTTCTTTTATTAGATTTTTATCTAAAGCCTTTAAATCTTTTAATCTAGTTATACCTCTTGAACCTTTAATCATTATAGTTCTATTGTTGTTATCAAGATGTCTTTGTCCGAAATGTTCATATGCTTCAAATAAAACTTTGTTAGAAACTTTACTTGCAACCTTTTTAATTGCATTGAAAATAATATCTTTTCTTTTTGGTAATTGTGGTTTACAATTATATCTAATTAGATAATCTAATCTTCTAAATAGTTCACCAGGTCTTTCAGATAATTTATCTATTCCTTCTTGAAAAGAATTTTGATAAGCTTTTTCAACTTTTGAATACCAAGAGTCAATCTTTTCATTTCTAATTTGATTGAACATATTAAAAGCATTAGGAAATCTTGTTTTATATTCACCAGGATGTAGTATCTCTCCTAATCTAATCCACCTTTGCTCTTTTAGTGTAGCTTCAGATGCATCACAATTAGTTTTTTCTAAAAGTTCAAGTAGATATCTTCTTTCTTTTCTTTTGAATTTTTTAAATTTAAAATCTCCTCTATGTGGATTTTCCACTCTTTGTGTAGTCCAGGCAGACGCTCTAATTAACTTTGGAGCAACTCTAGGTAAAGATATGTCACCACCAGACATGTGAACAGCTATTCTTAGGACATCTGTAACAGTTTTTACTGGCACATCTAGTCCCATAGATGCTAAAGTGCATAAATTCTCTTTAAACGGTATTGTTTTAGGAAAAATTAATTTACAATCACTTTTTGCAAACCATTCAACAATGCTCATATCATCTGGAGCTAAACTATTGTTTACAGAAACTAGTTTTGTAAAAATGTTAAGAAAACTTTTTTCAGAACCAGAATAAAGTATTGTATATGAGGATTGTTCAAAAGCCGTTTTTCTTTCTTTAGTCCAATCGTTTGGTTCATATGTTCCATTAGAAATGTAGTGTGTTATTTGGTGAGACCAAAGTTCCAATTCAGTTTTAGACATTACTTCTTGCGGAAACCCTTTCCAAAAAGGAGTATAATTTCTATTTGAACCAGTCATTATTTTTAGATAATTAACTAATTCATTATGAAATTGAGATATATCTTCTTTAGAAGCAGATGAAATATTTTTTATAGCATCTTCATTTAATAGATAGCCAAATTGCATTAATTCAGACACTACAGACATAGCCATTTGTCTGTTGTTTTGTTTTGAGTCTTTTAGATTTACAAATTTATTTCTAAATTGTATAATATTTTTAGATAAAACAATTTCACTTGATTCAATTTTGTTGGCAATAGAAGTTTGGTTATCTTCTAATTTTAATCCTCTTGAGATTTGTTCTAATGTGTCTAAATGGCTCATATTTTTATCTTAACGATTATTTTTTTAAAATATTACAGAAATCATTAAAATATTTCTGTTCAACAAATATATAAACATTTTTTAATAAAAAAAAATATTAATAATTAATTTGTTAAAGTAATATTAAAAATGGTTATTTTAAAATATTTTTGTGAGAAATCTCCAACTATAGATAGTATAGTTATTTTACCTAATCTTAGGTTTGCATCAATCTTGTCCCATTGTTTTAGGTGGGATTTCCATTCATTTATTATTTTCATTTTCATTTTTTTTTAGTTCTAATTTAACTTCTTCATAAGCTAAACAATAAGCTTCGTATGGTTCTATATGTTTTTTTTTATTTTTTATTTTAAATAATTTATCATTCCATATAGATTCTATTTTCTCATTTGATTGTATAAAAGTAAAGATTTCAAATATTATATCTTCTCTATTAAGGCTCATCAACTATTATAATAATTAAATGTATTAATATATAGTTGAAAAATTTAATTTTTAATCTCTTTTAAATTCTTTTGAATTTAAAAAGCTATTATTTTCATTTAAAAATTTTATATTTTTATCTATTTCTTCACAGTGTTTTTTAAAATCTATAACTTTATCATTAGGAAGTTCAAACCACTCTTTTCCTCCACATGTTGAATAGGTTTTGTATCTTCTATGCAAGACACCTTCTATTTGCTTGTAGTTTTCTGATTCGTAACTGTTGATTAAAACTAATTCACTACTTGAGCCAGTTGTTAACTGTTTTATTCTTTTAGAAATTTCATTTTTAGTAATTCCAATTTTATATTTTTCATTAGGAGACGAACCCCAATCTAATAATAGATATATTTTGCCCTTTTTCACAAAATACATTATAATACTTTTGTTAAAAATGTAAATATTAATTCAGTATCTTATTATTCTTTTTTTGATTAATCTATGTATATATTTTGATTGTTCTACATTTTTTGAATTAGCAAAGCCTATAGTCATATGAAGTCCAAAAAAAGGTTTACTAAGACCAGCTTCTTCTCTTATTTTTTGAATATCACACCTATATTCTTCTGGCACATTTAACCACCAATGACATTTACTTCCTTCGTTATCAGAATCGGTTCTAGGCTCTATGTTTAATATTATGTCAATTTTTTTGTGATTCCATTTTGACTTAACCTCTTCCCACTTATTGTTAATTTCAGATTTTCTATCATTGACAAAAGTTATATGAGGCCTTCTGAGTGGTGGATTCAATTTTATCATGTATCGCTTGAAGATAAACCAAGAATAGTATTCGCACAAATCTCCTTCAAAAACTATCATAGCATGTTTTTTCCAAGAAGATTGTTTTTTGTGTTTCTTAGTTATGTTTGGAGGGTCAAAAAGTATAGTCCCTTTTAATTTTATTGTATTTTTTTCTTCAATCAAAGACAAGGCTTACATGTTTTTCCAAAATACAAACACCATTTATCTAAAGTTAAAAACCCTTCCATATATCTTATATAACCTCTTTTGTTTTGACATATATGTTTTTCCCAATTATTATATTTTATTGTATATTTCCATATATCAATCTCATCCCAGTAAATAACATCTTTAATATATCTAGCAACTTGATAGCCAGTTCTATCAGCCCCCGCTGTACAATGTATTAAGACTTTACCTTTTTTTAAATATGGCTGTATAGAATCTATAGATTTAACATATCCTTTATTTTTTTCATATCCAATATGTGCATTAATCCAAATATAGTTTTTGCCTAAGTCTTGAACAAGATTTCTTTCTGAATCAGGTGTAACACCAGTTCCTTCGGTATCATTCATTCTGATTACTGTATTTATATCGTGAGTTTCTAAAATATATTTTAATTGTGAAAGCGTAGGCTGATTAGAGCGATAAACATTATTGCCACCAGGAACAGTGTCAAACTTTCTTGGTAAGTTTATTTTTTGGATTTTAATTATATTACTTGAAAGTTCTTTTTTATTTATTTTATAGTTTGAAAAAATTCTTTTATCCTGACTTTTATCACAGCTTGAAAAAGCGATTAAGATTGATGTAATTATAAGTGTTGTAATATAAATTAGAATATTTTTCATAATTATGCTTTTAATATATTGAATGGTTTTTTTGTTTTAAATATAATATTGTTTGAATCATAAAATATATAATCTATTTCTTTGTTATTTCTTTTGTTGTAAACTTTGTTTTCACACTCTAAATAGAACTTATCACCATGCTCCCAATCTCCTTTAGTTATGCTGTTTAAGTGTTCATTGTTCATATTTTTCGATAAACAAACTACTTTAAATACCATTCTATTTGATTCTATATATAAATCTTTGTTTGATAAGTTTTTTTTAGTTAATTCTATTGAATATTCACCATTCAACTCTTCCCTAAGGATATAGTCTCCTTTTATTGGAATTTCTAATTTTGATATTAAGACTGGGGTTACAATAATTTCTTTGTTTCCAATCATATTATGTTCTGAAATCCAAAATTTATTAATCTCTTTTTCTTTTATTAATTTACAAGATTTATAATCTTCATAAGTTAAATTTCTTTGTTCTTGAAAAAGAAAAAGTTCAGATTCAACAAATTTTTTACCTCCAATGTCTTTTGGATATTCTATTAAAGTCATTTTGATTTTTGTGTAAATTTAAAAAAAAAATATCTAAAATAAAAATCAAGTCATATCTAAGTCTTTAACTTTTATCATTTTAAAATCAATATTAATAAAAGTTTCTTTAAATGTATAGCCATCCAAACCCATATCTTCATCGTCCTCTTCATAATACCAATCAACATTTATATTTTTACTCAAAACAGAAAATTCGTTAGCTATATTTAATATGTCAAAAATGTATTTAGTTGATGTTGAATTTAATAGTGTAAATTTACATATAATTTTTATATTTTCTTTTTTAAAATTTTCAAAAAAACTTTTTAATTCTTTTCTGATTGGCGAATAAAAATCATTAGAATTGTCTGGGAATGATGCTCCTTCGAAGTGTATTTCAAATTTTTTTTTATCAATAATTACTTTTGGGGTACTATATGTTTTTTCTAATATCATTTTATATTTTCAGTATTTATTCTTTTTATAGTTTTTATGTTATAAAACTTTCCAATCTCTAAAGAATCTTTTGTTATAACAATTTCAACATCATTTGTTTTGGGGTTGTGTAAGTGATACATGTGTATTCTCACCTCACTTACCACTTGATAATTAGAGCAACTTAAGAATAGTGTTGATATTAAAATTAAATATAGTTTATTCATTTTTTTTTATAAATTTCCCCACCCCTTTAATTTCGTCACTTTTTGATTTTACAAGATACATTCCTGGTTTAAATTTTTTTATATTAATTTTAAAGTTTGACAATTCTCCTATGAAATGTTTTTTATATATTTTATTGCCATTCATATCATAAATTTGAACATCATGATTAACTAAGCGGTCTTGGGTATATTCCAAATTTAACTCAATATACTCAATGGCTGGATTAGGTTTTATATGAAGCCCAATTGTTTTTTCATCATTAACACTTACTGAAACTGGCCTAAACACTTCAAACCTTCCATCATAGTCTGTCTGTCTTAATCTATAATATGAAACTCCTATAAATGGATTTCTGTCTATAAATTTATAATCCATTTGTGTATTAGAATTGCCAGCACCTTTAATAGTCCCAACTTCTACCCAATCAAAACAATTGTTACTTTTTTCTATAGTATAATAGTCATTGTTTACTTGAGAGTGCACTACCCAATCAACAACAACGTTGCCACCTTCTTCTTCAGCATTAAATGAAGTTAATACAATAGGCAGAGAAGCGCCTCCACCACCAGAGCCTAATAGAAAAAAGTCGTCCATCCAAAACTCTTCTCCACCTGAATTGGCTCTAACATAAACATCAATTGCTATTTGAGTTACACCTAAAGGAAAAATTAATTCAACAATAGAGTACCCATCACCAGCTAAAGTTCTATCGCCACCACCCGTTGGCGTATATATATCGAGCGTTCCATTAATTACTTTAGTTATTGTTTTATTGTTATACCCCCAATAAGCATTGTTGTTACCAGTTATTCTAACCTCAGAATTATATGTAACACCACCATCAATTGAAACTTGTATATCTATATAATCATCTATATCTATACCTGATGTTGACCCTATTGATGTTTCTCTCGGTGAAGCAAAATGAAATTTTACTTTATGTTCTTCATCTGCTTTCAAAGTGTCAATGCTAGGCAGCACATACCAATTGTCTTCTGATTTTGAACTAGCATTACCAGTTCCATAAAAATATGCAGATGCTGGTGCAGATATTGAAATGTTGCTAGCAAACCCTATGTTACTTCCACTCTTCCACCAATTGCCACTCCAATTATATAGCTCCATTTGGTCATAGCATACAGTATCTTCATAAGTTTGCCCAAAACAAAAGCAAAAAGAAAGAATAAATAAAGTTAATGTTAATATTTTTTTCAATATATTTTTATATATAAATATATATAAATATATTTATAAGAGCTTGATTCGCAATTTATTAAGTTAATTTATAATTTTTTAAATTAAAATTTTTTTAAAATCCCTTCTATAAAATTTAATATTATTTTATATTTCTAAACAAAATAATATTTTAAAAAAAATTATATATTTTTATCCATTTCTTTGTGACACTCCCACCAGTCTAAAAGTTTTTTTGATTTATTACTGTCTTTTTTATGTAAAACTAATTTAAGATTTTCTTTTGACATTCTGGTAAGTCTTTCGCACAACATCATAATCCACCCTTCTCCATCTTTAGTTGAAAATTTTGATTGTGCATATGCTTTTGTCAATTCTTTAGAGGGAAAAATGTTTAGTTGATTATGTATGAAAAGTAAATGTCTAACTACTTTTGATATGTATTTATCATATTCATTTTCATTAGCAGGTATTGTTGTATTACAAGGCATTATTTTTTGTTTTTAATTTATGATTTTTTTTTAATAAAATAAATGATAAATACATTTATTTTAAAATTCTTCTTTGAAAATAAACTTTTCTGGGTCTGTGCTTTTTCCGTTTTTACTTATTTCATAATGCAAATGAGTCCCGGTACTTCTTCCACTACTTCCTATGATTCCTATTGCTTGATTGTCTAAGACTTCATCACCTTTTTTTACAAGATACTTTCTTAAGTGTGCATACATTGTTTTATATCCGTTTCCATGACTTATCTCTATACACCTTCCGTAGCCACCACTCCACTTTAAGCTTATTATTTTACCTCTACCAGTTGAGTATATAGTGTCACAATCAACTCTTTTTAAGTCAATACCATTATGAAATTGCCACTTTTTATTTATTGGATTTCTTCTACTTCCATAATTACTACTAATATCTATATTACTTAAAGGAGAACCTATTGGTATAAATTCAAATAAATTATCAATAACAGAATCTTTATATTTTAATTCTAAAGATAGTGAATCTATAACGTATTGTTTTTCTTGTAATTTATTATTGTGGTTGGTTTTGTATTTTGTAATTGAATATACTAAAGCAAAAAATGAAGCAATAACAAATAGCGTTAACAGTAAGTGCTTATAGTTTTTCATGCCAACTATAAATATGACATTAAATTATGCGAATGTAAATTGAGATAAAAATTCTCTTAATATAACATATTCCATTCCTCCAAGACTGTCTACCCAATTAGAATAAACCCCAAGATACTTTTCAAATGTAGGATTGTGAAGATTAGCATCTTCATCATAAAAAGATTCAATTAAAAATTTTTGATATTCTTCTGTAAAACCTAAAGTTTTCACATAATCCTCAAACCCAGGATATTCTTTTTTGTTATAAACTTGCTTTGGGACAATAAATACAGTTGCAGTTAATTGCTCTCCTAAATCTGGCTCATAAAACTCAGCTGTAGCAACTCCCATTTCCTTTAAGGTAATTACATGTTTATTTAAAGAGCCAAATGGAATACCATCTATTATTCTACTGTTTGTTGTTCCTCCATTTAACACAATGAATGTCTTATCGTTTTCTGCCCATTGAGTATAACAAGGTGATTTTCCGTGTTTTAATCCATATTCTACTACTGCATGTCCAAATTGAATACCAGCATGTATAGTTCCAGATAATTGATAAGCAACAAGTCCGTACATACGAAACTCATCTTTATGGTCTAAAATTAAATCTTTCATGATATTATAGCTTGTAATTTTTCTTCATTATCTTTATAGGCATATATTATAACTCTTGGGTCTTCTGAACTTGAGCCTATAGCTCTATATGTAAGATATGAACCATCTATTTTATTGTCAGTTACTCTAATTGCGAGCGGATATATAGAATTCCCAGCCATAAATATATTCATGGTCTCTTTCATTATTTCTTCATTTAATGAAGTAAATTTATTTGCAACCTCATCCCAATAGCCTATGACTTTTTGTGAGCCATGTCCTAAAACTGCGGTTTGTGTTCTGGTTTGCGTTTTGTTTGTGTTAATCATTTTTTAAAACTTTATTTTCAAGCCATTTAATATATGTTATATCACACTTTTCTTCTAAATATTCTTTTAATAAAATGTTTTTATTTTCTAAATCAAAAGTTTCATCATCCGACATAACATAAACTGTATCAACTCCATTTGGTGGAATGTCAAATTTTGCTTCAAGATATGTTAAGCATGGAATTTTTTGTTCATTATAATAGTTTTTTGACATAAAAGATTTGTTAATATGACGAAAACTATCTTCTCTTATCCAAAATTTAAGAGATTCAAATTCAGTACCACCATCTTCAACCTCTACATGCTCTACCTTCCCAAACATACCGTTATCCCAAAGAGTGGCATCTAAATGGGTTTGGTTTTTTATTTTAACTATGGGTTGAACCCCTGATTTAACTAAATTATATATGTCTTTATTTGTCATAGTTATTTTTGTTTATTAAAACTTTTACAGTTTGTTTCTGCAAAGATAACGAATAAAATTAAGAAAAATTACAAATTAATTAGTTTTTAACAAATTTTCCATTTGTTCTTTATTATACCACACATAATCACCAGATTCATAACTTACTCCATAAAATGGACCTGCCTCATCTTGTCTGTTGTGGTGTTTCGGAAGAGATTTACATGATTGTAATATAACTCCTCTATTCTCATATTCGTTAATAATAAGGCCTATCCTAATCATTAAATGTAGTTGATTTTGTTTGTTTGTTTGTTTGTTTGTTTGTTTGTTGTCAATCCAAAAATTTATAAGTTCTTATCTCCAAATGTTTGAATTTTAGCATTAAATTCTTTAAGATTACTCCATTTTCCATTATATATTATAGCTCTAACTTTCAAAATCTTCTATCTCCTTGTTAACCTTAACAAGGTCAGTCCAATTACCCTTATAAGTTGTTGCTTTTGTTGGCTTGTTATCTATCCAGTGATAAATTTGCCCCTCCTTTATTCTCGGCTTGTTCATAAGTAAGCTGTGATATTTGAATCCTTTTTCATCAAGCCAATTTTCAGTAACTTTTCTATCTTTCTCTTCTCTAGCTGTGAAAAATGTTATAGTATTGCCCTTATCATACCAGCCGTTCAAAGTTTCTAATGCATCGGGATAATGTTTTGCGGTTGCATATAAATGACTATCTTCATTTTTAATGTCATCACATACAGTTCCATCTAAATCTATTAAAAAAACTCTATTATTCATTTTTTAAATTTTTAAATATCTTAAATATTTTTTATTTTTTATTAAATCTTCTTCTGTAATAAGTTTAATATTTTTTGAATTACTTTCCTTTTTATTTATTTCTTCTAGGTTTATTTTTGAAACATTTCTAAATTGTAAGGTTTCAAAAATATAATCTATTTTTTCTTGTGAAAAATTTTCTATTTCATATAAAACCACATCACCCTTAACTTCTCCTGTAATACATGACATAAGCGCCCAGTATTTTATTTTTTCTAAATTATTGGTATAATTTGTGTAGTATTTATTACCACTTTTCTCTTTTACAAATGCTACATATTTTTTTTGTTCCATAATATTATATTATTGCTCCGACACTTAAGCTTATATCTTCTTCTAGGTTTTTAATCAAATTTAATAATTTTAGATAAGATTCATCCTTAGAGTTAAATTTTTTTGAATTAACTAAATCTTCTTGATAGCTATAAAGAGCTTTTAAAAATAATTGTTCTTTAGAGATTGACATCTTTAATTTTTTATTTTTTCTAAAATAATAATTAATCAACTAAAAGTAAACCTTACATTAGTGTAGAAGCTTATCTCTTTGTGAAGTTTGACAATTACATATTTTAATGACCTGCATGTATCTTTTTAAGTAAACTAATTTTCGCCGCATCCCAAAATTTGCTTTTGCAAGGTCAATTAGAAATTTATTAAACTCTTCATATTGGTTTTTTTTTTGAGCTTTTTCCGTAATTAGTATTCTCATTTTTTCTTTCTTTTTATTTCAAAAACTTCTATTGTAATTGTATCCGTTTCCACAAATTTCATTTCTTCTATCCATAAACATATATTTTCTCCTGGTATGTGAGAATGAAATTCTGGCATGCAGACAGTGTCGTTAATTATGCAAATTTCTTCACCTATTATATAGTAGTGTTTTGTTGTTTTGCAAGATAATAAAAGCAAAGTTGTAAAAAGTAAAAAAAATGAAACTCTATTTTTCATTTTTAAGACTTTTCATTATAACAACTCTTTGGCATGCTTATGTATATATCCCCATACCATCCAAAAACTATATCTTCAAATATTTTTTCTTCTTTAAATTCATTCCACTTAAAATCTAAAATATCTATATAATATGATTCATTTGGAAACCTTACTTTAGTTATGTTTTTTTTAATCACGTTCATCCCATTTTATTTGTTGTTTAAAAACAATCTCTTCTTTAGTTAACTTTTTATAATTAGACGCCTCTGTAAGACTGTCTTTATATTTTTCATAAGCTTCTTTTTGAGAAAAACCAGAACCAAATTTATAATTTAAATTTGAATTATTTCTTAAATATTTGCTTATATCATTTTTGTGAAAACAATACCAAACGTCTTCATTGTAGTTATAATTAAATAATAAATCACATATTTTTTTTCCCGCTTCTGGGTTTACTTCTAATAATCTTTCCATTTTGTTTTTTAATATTTTAAAAGTAAATATATCTATTTATTTTAATTTTGAAATTAGATTAATTTTATATTATTTGCTAAATTATTTGATATTATATAAGCACATTCCCAACCATTTTCTTTTGAGGAAAATTCATAAATTAAATTTAGATTTGGATTTATTCTTGAACTTATTAACATAATACCTTTATTCTCAAGCTTTTCTGAAATAGAGTCTAAAACACCTTTAAGATATACATAATCTTTGTCGTCTTCTATCTTTGTTAAATTTCCATCTTTGTCACACTTAATTAGAAACATATATAATAGCCCTCCAGTATTAAAACGTTTTTAGTAATTAATGTTCACATTTATTATGATGTCTGTAATCATTTATGCCGACAACAAGCGTTAACACACCGACAACACCCATAATAAGAGCAAAAATAGGACTGTGCATTATGCTGTCTATAAAACTTTCATTATGTTGATGATGTTCTTGAGTTGAATAGGCTACAATAAACATAGATTGTGCAAATTGTATTAAATGAAATAATCCGTGAAATAAATTTAATACTCCAACCGACATAAGGAATATTGACCTATTAGATTTGTTGGTGGGTTCTTCTTTTTTTTTTGTTACTTTTTCTCCATATTTCTCTATTTGTTTTGGAGTTAGTTTGCCTTTAGTGTTTCCATCTTTAAAAATTCGACTCTCTATTTCGTGGATATCGCTACAGTATCTTCTAACATCTGTTAAGTAATTAAGTTCAGCTTTACTATATTCATGTTCGTGGTTTAAAAAACAATTAAGTATTACAGCATCAAATTGTTTTAAATTATCCATTTTTTCATAATTATCCTCAATGGAATTAACATATTTACCTATAATGTCTTTAAAGTTTTCTGGAAATTCTTTAATAATTGTTTGAGTTATTTCACTAGTTATCTTAAAGTTTTCAAACTTATTTTCTTTTGATTTCATATCCATTTTTTTGTAAATTTATTAGAATATTATTTACCATTTCTTCTTTTTCAAAGTCTTCCAAAAAAGAATGTGTTTCATCGCTTTTTTCTGCCCACCTATGAGCATCTATTGATTTTAAAAGAATTTCTTTTATATCATTAATATCTTTCCTTTTTGGTATGTTTGGTGGGTTGTTATATTTGGGAAGGTTTCTTTTTTTCATAAAGACATGTTTTACATATATACATCAGGAGGAGCCCCAGGAAACTTTTTATCTTTATTTAACTTTGACTCCTCTTTAATTGTAATGTTAATGTCCGCATCATCTCTTACTTCCATTAGGTTTTTTAACATTTTGTCCCATTGTTCTTTAGTTGGGCTTTCTTTTATTACCATTGAAGCACCTTTAAGCCAAGCTATATATTCTTTACTTGTCATAATTTTTGTTTTTTTGTTTTCAAATATATTAAATCTAAGACTAAATACCAATAGTTTAGATATAAAGAATTGTTTTTAATTTGAGAATTATAGTTTTTTTCTAAATATTCAATCATATTATCTATGAATTCTATATCTTCATTTTTGCCCAAAGAGTTTGTGGAAAAGTTTTTTCTTATTTTCTCTGCCTTGTTTTTGGCATAATCCATTAAAGGTATTTTTTTTTCTAAAATTAAAGTCCTCACACGCTCCAGCAGTTTTTAATTTTATTTACTCTTTTTTCGTGCCTACCTCCTTCAAAATCTGTTTGTAAAAAATTATAAACACAAGATAAAGCATCTTCATCACTAATAAATCTACCAGGTAATGCAATTACGTTAGCATCATTATGTTGTCTTGCTAAAGTTGATATTTCTGGTTTCCAACAAAGAGCTGAACGAATTGATGAGTGAGAATTGGCAACCATATTTATGCCATTACCAGAACCACATATAAGTATTCCAACTTCATATTCACCCTCTTCAATGCTTTCACACAAGGCATTAGCTATGTCTGGATAGTCTACTGAATCACTATTATGACAGCCAAAGTCATGCATTTCTAAGTCATATAATTCATATCCCATTAAAGAGGTTTTTATAAGCTCTTTAATTTCATATCCACCGTGGTCACATCCTATTGCAATTTTTTTTACTTTAAACATATTCATAATTTTTAATCCTTTTCTTTAAAGTGTTTAATATCATGCTCATCTATGTGAGAAATTTCAAACTTTCCACCTTTATAATCTTTTAACATCTTTGGTTGGTAATCCTCTAAAAGCTTACCTCTTGTCACCTCCCAGCCAACTTCTGGCAACTGGTAATCTTCAAAGTAAGTGTATCTAATCATGCCTAAAGCTTTGGGGCCTAAGTCTTTAAAAGAGCCATCTTCCATTTCAGCAACAAACTTTCCATCACCTGTATGTCTGTATTTTAAATCAAGACTCATAATTAAACATTTACATTTTCTGTTAATAGTTCATCTCTAACTCTCATTACTGCTTCGCCAAGCCAATTTTTTCCCTGCCACTTAGATTTGTCAAGAATGTCAGGATGAGTTTCATGCATTCCAATTCCCCAAATTTTATCTTCTGGTGATGCCTCTACAATCTCTCTATGACCATAAGTTTTAAGCTCTTCAAGCATGTATGGGTTTTGTGTAAACTTAGCGTAGTTAGCTTCGTAAACATATTCCCTACAAACTTCTTCCCACTTATCCTTTTCAAAACCTCTAACTTTTCTTCCTAAAGCCTTTTGCTCTCTTGGACTATTAGTTCTCATTATAGCATTTGCCACTTCCTCATCTTCAAAAAGAAGAGCTTTTTTGTACATCATATACTGTTCTGCACAAGTATATTTTTGTCCATCAATTTCAAATTCAGAAGCATGCCATTGGCTACAGACACCATTCCAAAAAAATACGTATTTATCTGTTATCATAATTATTTATTTATATTATTTAATTCATTCATTTTTATTTTTAATTCATTCATTTCATTCATTTTTATTCGATGTTGTTCTAAAGAATTTATAGCTGCTGTTCTTAATTTTATTCTCTTAAGTTCATAATCTGTGTATATCTTTTTTTCAATTAAAAGTTTTCTTACAACCAAATCTTTTCTTCTCTCTGGATAAATTCTATTATTCATATCTTACCAACTTTTCATAAGTTCATTATATGTTCTGCGATTAATCTTATTTTTAATCTTATTTTTTTCATTCTTTCAACTAATATTTTCCTTTTAAATTTCACTAATATTGTGTTTCATAATTTGCTCCACTTAAATTGACTATCTATTTGAAAAAAAGCACCCAGAAACTTTTGACTCCACTATTTATTTATATTATTAAATTCTTTTCTAATTTCTTTTTCAACAAACCTAACCAATACTTTTATAAACCTTTCTTCTTTATGTTCGTTGTGATAATTTTTTATAGCCTTTAAAAGTCCTTTATTTCCTAAATTAACTAATTCTGACATATCTATTCCTCTATTTTTATATATTTGAGCTATAGATATTACAAATCTCATATAAGAACATAACAGACTATTAGTTGCATTAATATCACTAATGTCATTAATATCATTTATAGACGCTATTAATAATTTTGCTTGTTCATCTTCTGTAGATAATACAGGAAATTTTGAAATCTTCTTAATATAACTATCAAAATTTTCTTCTGTTACTTTTGGTAAATTAATCATATTTTATTTATTAATAAAATTATAAATTCCATTCTTCACAACCAGCCTCAATAGCTTCGTATAATGATATTCTTGGATTATTTTTTAAAACCAACAAAGAAGACGTAATAACCTCAGGCAAAATATCTTGCCTTTTCATGGTGTCAATGCGATTTCTTAAATATAGCATAAATTCATTCATATTAATATCTTTATGTTTGTTGTTGATATTATCTTCGTCAATTTCGATATTATCTATTGTTTTGTTTGTGTCTGATATTTCATTATGAGATACAGGATGTCTGTATACACTATCTTTTGTTTGTCTATACTCATTTATTGTTCTTTTTTTTGATAATGTCATAGTTTATTGTTTTATTAAACTTCGATTAGAGTATCTTTGTATAAATTTTTCCAATATGGTTTATAATACCTTTCTTTTCTTATTGTTGTATTATTTTTTTTGTATTCTATTTTAGAAAATGTTGGACATTCATCACAAGGTTTACTTTTTTTTGTTGTAGAACATCCAATTGCTAATGTAATTACTGATATTAATATTATTATTTTAACTTTCATTTTATTTTTAATATTCAAATTTAAGAATTTTTCACGACTTATCAAAACATATGATTGTCATTATTTCCAAAAAATTTGTATTATTACTATTGATAAAGCTAATAATAGAGTTATTAAGGTTTTTGCATTAATTCCTTCATTAAAAAAATAACTAACCATAGCTCCATAAATAAAAATTCCTATACTAAAACCAATAAACCTAGATGGCCAAAACGACCCACTAAAGGCGTTTACAGCATATTTTGTTGCTGTTATAAACATAATTGATGCAGGTATGCCAATTAAAGAAACTAACAGTATATTATCCTTCCAGATTTTCCATATAAATTGACCATTTAATTGGAACCAAATTAATAAGTGTCCAATTGTAAAAAAAAAACAAGCTATTAAAATCCCTTTAATCATTTTTATTATTTAATTCTTCTCTAAGAAGCAATGAAGCTTCGCTCGTATATAATTCAGCCACATTAGCCACACCCATTTCCTTCAGAAAAAGAAAATTATTTTTACTGACAGACTCAACTAACAAAGTTCTTTTATAAATTTTTGGATAAAATACTTTGTATACATTATTTAATAATTCACTCATTATTTAATCTATAAATTGAATTTCATGAAAAAATTATTTAAAGTTATGTTGATAATCTTTTATTACTTTTCCATTATTATAAATTTTAAAAATTAATCCATTATAATAATCATCAACTTCACAACCAAGTAAGTTAATTTTGCGAATTAATATTACATTCCTATCTGGGTCTAATATTGTTACTGATATTGGTGGAAACTCTTCATATACCGCATCGTAATCAGTTTGTCTTAATTTATAATATACTGTACCATATACTATATTTTCATCATAACACTCATATTCCATAATAGAATTAGAATTGCCAGAGCCTGGAATTTCTATAAATGAATCCCAATTATACGCATCATTCGATTTGTATATTGTATAAAAATCATTATTTATTTGTGATGCAACTACCCACATTATATGAATTGAATTGTTATATTCCTCAGCTTCAAATGAAATTAATTCAATAGGTAATGAGCTACCACCACTGAAACTGCACCCACTACATCCAGTCCCTAGGCCAAATATTGTTCCACTACCACTACTAGTGCCTCCAACAGTTACTAAGCCACCTCCTGTTATGGTTGAGCCTGCGCCTGCTTCAAAATCACCATCAACTATCATCTCTCCTTCAATAATAACGTTGGTAGAGTTATTTGAATTGGTCCCACCTGTAAGTATATGAAGTATTCCGCCAACTTGAACTAATAAAGCAGAGCCATTTTTGAATGTTATGTTTCCTGTTATTATTAAAGTCCCTTCGACAATTAACATTGCACCTGACTGTAATTCCAAGTTATTGTTTAATGTTATTTGAGTAGGTTCAGATATGGTTACATCATCAGACAGCTTACTACCCCCTGTTAGCGGTGGAGATATACCACTTAACCAATTAGAAACGTTAGTCCAGTCTCCACTGTTTTTACTTACATATTGCGATGAAATAAGTATAGGGGTTAATAATAAAATCAATAATAGTTTTTTCATGTTTAAAATTTTTAATTAAACAAATATATATAAATCGTGACTAGTTTCAAAGCTTAAAAGCTAATAAAAAATTTTTACCATTTCTTTTTTTCCGCTTTTAAAATTAATCTCTTTTATAATAATACCTGATAAATTCTCCTTTAAAACTTCTTGACCCATTATGTTAAAATACCTTATATGTGTTGGATTTTCTTTGTTTTTATTTACTGCTATTATTTTATGGTCTTCAAATTTACCATCAAAATCTACTTGAGTTAATTTGTAATAATCAATTTCATTTAATGTTGTGTGAACTTCTTTATAAAGAATATTGTTTGTAGAGTTGCCTGCACCATATATTTTTTTTATGCTCAACCAATTAATTCCGTCTGTTGAATGTTTTAATAAAAAATAGTCATTATTAATCTCTGATGCAGTAACCCATTCTATTAAATTTTCTCTTGTTTCATTATTATACTCTCCATCAAATAATAATAATTCAACTGGTAAATATATACCACAATTATCACTATAAACAGTTACATCATCAAAATAATACTCCTCTGTATTTGCCTGGTTTCCCAAAACAACTCTTATCTTAAGTGTTGTTCCTGTAGGAACGTTTACACATTCAATTATTGATTGTCCATCACTCATTCCACATATAGAAAGAAAATTTACCCAAACACCTCCATTAATTTGATATTCTGCATTAAACAAATCCTCACCAGAACCACAAGAATTACATTCCATATTACCCTCCGCTCTCATATCAAGTAAAATTGAAATTTCTGTATAGCTTGTGATGTCTATATCTTCAGATAGCCAAATATTGTCTGAAGCGCCTTGTGTGCCACAACAAGTTAAACCTTCTATGTCCTCACAGCAAAACTCCTTGTCACCAAATGTTGTTCTTGTTCCCCAATAGTTATCGGCAGAATTTCCTGGAACTCCATCTGAATCACAATTATTTGAATTTGTTGTCCACTTTGTGGAATTTTGTGTCCCATCAACATAAGATTCAAAATCTTCAGACCATATAATTGTTTGTGATATACAAGAAAATGAAAATAAATTTAATAATAAAAATAAAGCTAATAATAATGTTTTTTTCATTTGTTTTTATGTTTGTTATAAATATAATTTTATAACAAAAAAACAAAATTTTTAATAATTTATTTTAAGCAATTTTATTAATACCCTATCTTAATGTGTTATTTATAGTTTTTGATTTGAAATTCTTTTTTTCTTTTTTTATCAAAAAGTATTTTAATGACTTCATGACCATTAGGTGAACCTTCTATTTCACTTAGCATAGAAGAAAATATTTGATTTTCTTCCCACTGTTCTATATAGTCTTTTTCCCACTGCTTCATTGCAACACTATCTTCTCTATGTTGCTTTTTTAAATGGTTATAATTTTCATAACAATTTTCATAACTATGGTTAAGCTCTTTGTTTTTATTATACATGCTAATCAAAAATATCAATTCAAATAAAGACAGAAAAACACTTATAGTTATTAATTTTTTACTTATTTTCATTTTAATAATTTTAGTTACCTATATTTTTCAGACATTTCTTCATCTTCATCTTCTGGCAACTCTTGTATTATACCTCTCTTAATCCACTCTAATGTAAGATAGGTTGCGGATAATACCATTGATATATATCCCAATATAAATAAAAATGGCATTTTAAGTATTTTTTTTATCATATTTGTTCTGATTTTTAATATATTTTCTCTTTAATCTTTTTAACATTTTCTTTGTTAAATAATTATCGAATTCCCACATTAAAGGAATGTTAAATGTTATCCAAGTCCACAATCTACCCATTTCTATAAATTTCACATATATCATCCCAACCAAACCCATCACTTCCTATCAATTCACCACCACCAGCAAATTCAACTATCCAAATTACATTAGCCTTAAGGCCAAGTTCAACATTTCCGCTTTCATAAATCGGATATATCAACTTATCGTTTAATAATTTATTTATTATTTCTTCATTACTCATTTTATTACTCATTTTACAACCAACCTTTTTCATTTA
>JAAHTH010000346.1_pt1 | contig 44085 bp, 41 predicted proteins | sample 6116091 | NCBI WGS metagenome assembly JAAHTH01 (sample SAMN13939990, study PRJNA603662) | sponge metagenome | isolation source: marine sponge | host: Mycale hentscheli | place: New Zealand | collected 2006 | reverse complement strand
GATAAAATGTATAGAATTCCAAAAGAATTTTGTACATTTGTTACACTATGACAGAACAACAGATACAGAAAAAAAGAATAGACCAGCTTGAAAAAGAGGGCTATTACGTATTAAAGTTAGTTAAAACTAATAAGAATGGAATACCAGATATTGTGGCTATACCTCCGAATACTCCCGTTATATTCTCGGAGGTTAAAACGCCTAAGGGAAAGACTTCGGCTATTCAGGACTATAGGTTGAAGGAATTAGATAAGTATGGATTTATAACAGAAATATATAGAGGATGATAACAGATGAATTAATTAACGAGCGCTTAGAAGCTAAGGGCTTTGGAGAGAAACAATCAATGGACTATGAACTATGTAAACAGTCGGTGTTAGACCATTACGGGGTTAAGTTTGCTGATTATTGGGGTAACGACTTAGATTTTTATATATATGAGGAGTCTACCGCTGATGGTTATTCTGTATATATAGCTACAGATGATATAGGAGCAGTTAATGTAAGCGAGCATGTCTACTATTACGACAGTGACCTTAAGGATGCGCTTGCGGATTATATACAGCACGCTAAGAAGGGCAGTAGGATATATATTGATGATTTGTATTCTCATTTTGTTGAAGAAGCAATCGTTGAATTGTTCTCTGTTTTAGCTGAACATTTTGAGGAAGAAATAATTAAAAATAATTAATATGGAATATAGTTATGAAGACGTGGAGAAGGTCATAAACTTCTCATCCTGGAGTGACAGGAAAAAAATAGAGGAGTTATTTAGAATAGATACATACATGTATACTAACCTTGGCCTGGATTCATTGAAAAAGGAGCGTGATGATGTACGGAGGAAATCTAGGTACATCTATAAGGCTATAGCTAAAATAGACCCTAAAACAGGTAAGGGATTAATATACAACATGGATAATTAACATATTGTTAATAACTTTATTTTCAATTACCGTTAATTATTCCTATATTTACCATGATCATTTTTATGGGGGCTGTCCATATTGTGTTGATTGTTTGATAGGCCCCCTTTTTTTTAGTTATGAAACACGAAGATCAAAGGTTAAGTTTTATTAATTCAACAATGAACATTGTTAATGACCTTTGCAGCGACATATATGAGGCGTTGGTAGATGAGGAGTATGATAAGGCCTTAGCAATTAGTCAGGAACTTATAATTGAATTACAAGAATTAAATCAAACACTTACCGATGAAATATAATGAAAAACGAATACTAGTAGTAGGGGATCTTCACGAACCCTTTTGTCTTGACGGATATTTAGATTTCTGCAAGCAAACATTTAAAGATTATAATTGTAACCAGGTTGTTTTTATAGGTGATGTCATAGACAATCACTACAGCAGCTACCACGAAACAGACCCAGATGGTCTCTCTGGTGGTCAGGAACTAGAGCTGGCTATAAAGAAATTATCCAAGTGGTACAAGGCATTCCCAGTAGCGGATGTTCTAATTGGTAATCACGATAGGTTAATAATGAGAAAGGCTATGACCTCAGCTATACCAGCTAAGTGGGTCAAAGATTTCAAGGATGTTCTTGAGACACCTAACTGGAACTTTGTTGATCGTGTTGTTTACGATAACGTGCAATATATCCACGGTGAAAGTGGTACGGCTAGAACAAAGTGTCGTGCTGATATGATGTCTACCGTACAGGGTCACTTACATACACAGTGTTATACTGACTGGTATGTGGGTCAAAACTTCAGAGTTTTTGGTACACAGGTTGGATGTGGCATAGACCACGATAGTTATGCAATGGCATACGCTAAGAGAGGCAAGAAGCCTGCTATTGGTTGTGTTGTTGTTCTTGGAGGAGATACAGTAATTAATAAATTAATGGACTTATGATAGTAGATGATAAATTAAATAATGAGATAGACAAGAGATCTTCAAAGGGGATGAAACCAGGCTTCTGGGCTGGGTTAGTTTCTTTTTTATTAGCTAAAATTTCACACCTTTTAGTAACCTTTGCTATAGGATTGTGGATTGGAATAACATCTGGAGGGTATCTTTCAGATGGCTGGATGATAGCTATAAAGATTGTCGACTCTTGGATGGTAGGTTTGATATATCTTGTGTTTGTTACACGATTTATATACAATAAGATTACGGCAAAATGATGTGGCAAACAACAGACACAAATGGGGGTGTTGAGTACCACAGTGATGATATAGATTCGTCCCTTGTAAGGAAGGGTATGCCTGTATTTACAGGTGTTTTAAAGTACTTCCCGGATGCTCTTAAAGAAGTGTCTAGGTGTTCTCAGGCTGGTAACAAACAGCACCACCCAGACAAGCCATTACATTGGGACAAGAATAAAAGTACAGATAATGAGGATGCATTAGTTCGTCACTTGATTGATCACTCACAGGATCCAGTTGATGATGACGGTATACTTCACTTAACAAAGGTTGCATGGAGAGCCCTTGCTTCACTACAAATATACTTAGAAAATGAAAACAAAGAAACAGAGTAGATTAGATCTATTGGATAAAAAAGTTGAGGCTGTAATTGCTGAGCTTTTAAACGTTAGAACTCTTTCGATAGGTACCCTTGAGACCATCAAGAAGATGCCTGGATACGGAGAGGCTATAGCTGAATTAACTAAAGAAAGCGAGGGTTAAATTATCACTCTCATATCTTTATACTTATTTCGTTGTTTTTTCAATGTATTCTTTTTTGTTTTTTGATTTACTCCAGTCATCTAGGTGTTTATCAAAATGAATTCTATATTCGAATCCACCACAAAACAAATCACCACACCTACTACATTTTATAATTGGTTTACACATTTTAATTTTATTTCAATGAATTACAAGAGATGGTTTCTAAAGAAGCTCGCATACACTAACAGACTAACATCATACCAAAAAGTAGCTTCTAGAGTGGGATACATGGGCAGCGGTTTTCTTATCGCCGCCCAGTGGACCATTGAACCAGCTCTGTATATCATTGGTTTTATTTTTGTAATTGTCCAAACCTCATCCAGGAAGCAGTGGAATCTTGTTGCGTTAAATATTAACGGATTAATAGCTTGGATTACTCACCTACTTCTTTCTGTACTTTTGGTTATATATGTATAGAGCTTTTTTTGAAAACTTTCTTCTTGAAGCTTTAAATACTTTTATAATTTCTTTCTTTTCATCTTCATCAAAGCTGTCACCAAACTTCTTGTATATTCTATAAGCCTGAACCTCTGGGGTATCTTCAAATACTATATCTAGTATTGATCTGTCACCATTCATATTTTTGATATATGCTACATATTTTTTAGCGTACTTTTTAGCATCCAACCTAGGAAAGTTATCTAATATGTATTTCTTAAACTCTTCATTAGTAAATGGATCGTTATTTTCGTATCTCTTTCTTATATCATTATAAGCCTGCTTCTCTTTTAAATATATCCCCGTTTCTAACTTAGTTTCAAGTTCTTTGATTTCATCCTGCTCTTTATAGCTCAATAGTTTTTTATTGGTTGATCTAACTAACTTTCTTTCTGTATTTTTAACTATCCTACTCATAACATTATCTATTTCGTTATTTGTAGGAGTCTCTCCTACTACTCCCCTCATTTTGTCATACGCTGAATATATAAGCCCTATAGAAGGGTTTGTTTTTTCTGACGTTATTATCTTTTCGACAGCAGCTTTACTTCTTTTTGGTGAAAATCCAAAAGCTTGACCTAAGTCTTTGTATATCTGATCAACTCTATCGTCTAGTAATCCTTCAGCTGATGGTAGTATCTTTTTGTTTCTAGGCCCTTTAAATACATCCTGACCATAAAAATGATCATAGTTATATGCATAAGTTAGAGATGCCGCAGCAAGTGGGTTTCTGTTTATTAAACCTGGTAAACCTTGAGATACATCTATAGGAGATATACCGCTTGCTGATTTTTTTAACGCCTTATCATTTAAGTCATAATCAATCCCCCTGCTTTTTAGTATTGCTTTTATTGTTAACTGCTCAGCAATGGTTGAGGCTACACCTATTGTAGGTAATTTTTTTACTCTTATGTATCTGTGTTCACCGTTCTCATCCTTTTCCCCAGTGAATAGTATGTGGTAATTTGATTTTTCGTAATCACTTATTGAATTCAGTACTTCCAGTACTTTTTCAGGATCCTCATCATCACCAAAACTTCTAAGAAGCATAAACATTGATGCTGCACTAGCTCCTCCTGCCATTATCATGGCCTGTAACATACTAGAAGCAAACCCCTTTGGATTTTTTGCCGCATAATCCACAGCTTTTCTAAGACCTTGAGTTCCTGCGTTTAGGTATGGTAAAGCCTTATCAGCAGATTTTACTATAGAGCCACCTTGACTAAAGTCAATGGTTTCTCGAGCTTCTCTAACAGCTTCATTCATAATGTCTTCCATTTCTTCTTTACTTGGCTCTCTACCATTTTCTTTTTCAAAGTCTTTTAGTAAATTATTTTTAACCTTAGAATATACAGCCACCCTAAATGATACCTCGGAAGTTTCACCTAGGTAAGACATAAAATTTCCATAACTTTGAAAAGCTTTTCCAGCAGCGGATCTAGCTTTACCACGTCCTCCTATTGCTTTTAAACCATCTGTAGATAGGTAGTCCATTGCACCGCCATGCTCCATAAACTCTTCGTATATCTTTTTGTATTCCTTTGTACCTCCTACTTTAGATCCAAATGTTTTTACAAAATCAAAAGCAAGTTCTGCTCCTCCTTTAAACTTATTATTGGAATATACATCAGATAATAATAATATGTTAGCAAAATCTACAGCTGTGTTACCTACAATAAATAAAGGGTTACCAGATGTTGCAAAGAATCTTAAAACATTAGTCCCTGTTAATTTACCTACATCTCCAAGATTTATTCTTGAGTTAGATTTTATATCTAGTAACTGGTTTGCATAAGCATTGTCTATCACCATATATCTGTCAACTCCATCTTTCTTGAAGTGTACTTTTGTAAAACCAGGAGGAGTTTTCTTGTCGTATTTTCTCTTTGGCTTACCATCTTTTGTTTTTCCTATTACAGGGTTAGGTAATACATAGTTTTCTATCTCAGTCTTAATGTCTCCTTCAGCAGATTCAACAGCTTCGCTAAAAGCATTGAGCATTTTATTTTCAAAAACTTTAGCTTCAATCATTCCTAGGTTAGATGATAACAACCATTTAGTGTCCATTATAATGTCCTTCAAGTTTTTATCACTAAGTGTTTTTATTACATCTGCTTTTATGCCTGATATTTCAGCCATTCTGTCTATTTCAGCTGCGTCTGCATTATCTGGTATTATATATTCTAAAGTCTTTATAGGGGAGTAGTCAATATCTTTTAATTGATTAAAAACCTCTTCAGATATTAATCCACTGTCTTTCATCCTAGTCAAACTCTCGTTCATTGCCTCAAAATACGTATCTGCTCTTGATGAAAAATCTTTGTACTTTTTATCTCCAAGTTCATTTTCATAACCTTTAAGAGCAGCAACAGCCGTATCATAATCAGTATCGTTAATACCTATGTAAGGTTCTTTGCCTTGAGCTTTCCTATTTTCGTTTATAGCTTTTAATCTTCGTAGATATATGATATGGTCTAGGATTTTCAGATCTTGATCCTTTAGTCCTTTATATATTTTATCGTCAGCCTTCTTAAATCTAAAGTTAGCAAACCCAGTTGCACCAGCCTTTGTTACTAAAAGGTTTTTAGCTTTCGTTGCTTGCTTGTTTCCAACACCCTTTAGCAGATCTTTTACTCTGGTCTGTCTATCAAATATTTTTTCCCTTAATATTCTTGTTCTTTCTTTAAGCGTTGGCTTCTTGACCCTATCTTTTAGAGCCTGTTTGCTTTGTTCAAAGTCTTTCTTTGTTTTTTCAAGTGCTTTGGTAGGATCTTTTTGTGTCTGAGTCTGTTCACTCTTATCAATATCCTCTTGTTTTTCAGGTAACATCTCTGAATACTTCCCTGGCATTAGCGCCATTTTTTGAGGAGCAAACGCTCTCTCTTTTGGAATAAGATATCCCTCTTCACCTTCCTTGATTAACTCCCCTTTATTATTCCTCATTTGAGGACCGAAGTTAACCCAGCTATTCTGACCCCTTGTCTCAGTGGTCATAGCTCTCTTAGCTAATGGTGTATACATTCTTGAGTGAACATCCCATGCGTTCTCTTCACCAACAGGTCCGAAACCATTACCCCTCTCTGTGTGACCAAAGAAGTCATGCACAAACCTAAACAAGTCATTGTAAAGTAAAGTGTTGCCGTTCTTGTCCTTGAAGCCAGAATCTTGTAGTAATTTATTTTGTTGTCTTTGTTCTTCTGTGATTGCAGTATCCCCAAACCCGGCCTCAGTTGAAAATATCCACATGTGTTTATTGTCACGAACATCGTCAATCATTTCTTGAGCGTTTGCGTAAGGCTCACCCTCTCCGTTCCAGATCTCAACCTCGTATCCAGCGTTAATAATCTCTTGGTGTTGTGCCGCTGTTTCATCTGCCATTAATGAGTATGCCTCTTGAACCTTTGGATCATTAGGTGAGTCTTCTAGCGACTCATACACGTCAGCAATCTCTCTGGAATTATCTTTGTCAATAGATGTTATTGGTTCACCCTCAGGTGTTTCATTATTTCTTTCTTTCTTGTACTTCTTAGATATATCTGTAGTCTCAGGGTTTGGGTTGTTAAACAACCTCTTACCAGCCGGTACCACTTTATCTTCTGTGACCGTTACCTCATCTATTTCAGATACTGTTTGTTCACTCTCATCTTTCTGTGTATCGATGCCTGCTGCTTTACGCTGCCTGTCAGACATTTTAGATTCTAACTTAGGATTTCTTACAGTTTTAATGTCAACATCTTCAGTTTTTTTAACATCTCCAAATGAAGCATTAACATACTCTTCATTTGTTAAAGTGTTATCTTTAGACAATGTTTTAGAGTTTGCACCTACAACAGTACCATCCTCTAATTTTTGTATTATCTTTCTACTGCCATCAATGTTTGTTGTAACCGTTACAATAACAGTATCACCAGCATCATCTTCAACAGTAAACTTTTGTTGAGAGGTAGGTATCTGAGAATCTTTAAGTCTTTCTGTCTTTTCAGGGGTTACTTCTGTTTCCACTTCTTGTACACCTTCGGCTGGTTTAGCATCTGTTTTAACTAAAACTGGCAACTCTACATCTATAGTATAAGTTTTTTTACCCCTCTTTGATCCTTGTGTTTTTATTTTAACCTCAATTCCTGGGTAAGCTTCTTTAATTTTCTCAACCTCAGCCTCAGCTTTAGTTTTGTCATCAGTTCGGAAAGAACTAAAAGCTGCTTCGTTACCTTTTTCTTTTACAGATTGCTGTGTTGCATCGCTGTACCTTGTTGTTTTTGTGACAACATTTCCATCTGAATCCACCTTTTCATTTAAGGTTTTAGATTTGTTGTATGTTTTTAAACCACCTATAGATATAGTGGTTGTCTCTACTACTTCCGCTCCGTCTGGCAAGGCGTTTTCCGCCTCGGTAATCATGTTTTTAAAAGCATCTCCAGTAGACTCCATTTTAGCGGTAAACCTATTTGTAGGTTTTCCATTCTCGTAAACTCTCGTGAAACCAACAAAATTAGCAGAATCACCACTACTACTTATAATAACATCTAACTCTCCTGTCTGAGGATTATTATACTTAGCTGTTTGTACACCCTTAGAATCTGGACTTGTTATATCAGCGATAACAGCTCTACCATAAGGTAGTTTTTTATCAGTATGAGATTTACCAAATATTTTTGGAGCGCTATCTATTCTACTTTTTCTATCTACCTCCGTTTCTTGCTCAGGAGTAACCCGTACCTCTGTTTCTTGCTTTTGAATGGCATCTTGAATATCTGTATATGAAAGCTTCTCTTCAATTGTCATCTTACTAAAGTTATCAATAGCTCTTTCTGTTATAGCGCTATCTGCAATAGTGAATTCTTTCTCTCCTCTATCTTCAGCTTCTTTAGTCAATTGCCTACCTGCTTCCTCTTTTAACTTTGTTTTTCCTTTTATGTTTACATAATCAAACTCAGTCGCTTTTGTTACCTGAGATCTTATGTCCTGTATTTTTTTATCTATATCCGAATGAAATGACTTGTCCAGATTTTTTTTCTGCTCTTCTAATTGGTTTATTTTTTCTAAAGAACCCATTACCTTCAAAGAAGTTTCAGGTGTAAGGTTAGGTGGTATTCTTCCTATGTTTTTAGAATAAACATCTACATCTGATATTATATTATTAACTTGTTCTTGACTATAAACACCTTTTTTTACCATGCTATCTAAAACCTCTTTTGTTTTTTTAGGGTTTCTAGACAACGCATGCAACGCTTCCATTCTATCTATAGCTGCTTCACCAGGTCTAAATGAAGCCTTTAAACTGCTACCTGTAGATGACGTTAAATCTCCTCCAAAAGGAATTAATAAACCTGCCATACCAGCTAGAATAGTAGTATTAGTATATTCCGCACCTGTTATGGTGTTCATCATAATCTCTTTACCAGCCAGTTCATTTACATTGTCAGCTATTATAAAAGCCTGCCCAACTTGTTGAACGTTCTCTTGGAACATTTCCTTTCCACTCTCTCTAAAGTATACAGGGTAATTTTGTATTATATTTTGTCTTATTTTTTGAAAATAAGCATTAACACCTTTTTTACCACTCTCTTGGTATATCCTCACAACTGATTCACTTATTTTTTTAGAACCTTGTTCTCCAAATATTTTGTTCATTGCAGTAATTTGTGTAGATATAGGTGCTGTTAACGCTCCTAGTGCATAACCTTGTCTAGATGCTAACTGTCTTATTTCTTCAGCCGTCTCTTGATCAACACCATTTTCTATAGCTTTTTTATATGCATCACTTGACATGTTTGTTCCAAACAAAGTACCCTGTGCTATCATAGCTGAAGCTATATTAGCCTTCATAGGTATTTTACTAAGCACATTTAAAACCTTAGAACCTTTGTCGAAAGCACCTAAAAAAGCTGATCCTCCAGCTCCTAAGTTTGCCACACCACGTGTTAAGGCTATTTGCAAGATCATATCACTTACTATTCCAGAGGTTGCTATTACAGCTCCTGCACCACTAAAACTTTTAAAAGTTTCATCACTGCCCTCAACTTTTTTTCTTATGGATTCTTCTTGACCTTCTGTAAGAACTTGTGTTACGTTTTTCTTTATTTGAAGATCATATATTTGACCTCTTTCATCAATCCCATATTCTCTTCCATCTATAGTGGCCTTTTTACCAGAGGCATATGTATACCTCATGAAGTCGTCTCTTTCTAGTTCTGTTTGAGCAGCGCTCATTCTTATTTCATCAGCGGTATTATTCATTCCTATGAATTCATAAACACCTTCTGAGGTGGTAGATATTCTATCTTCTACTGATCTCCAACCTTGTTTTACAGATTGGGTCACCCAAGGGTTTTCACCATTCAAGTATTCTTGGTAGTTTTTTTGATTCTCTCTATCTCTGTCTTTTAAATAAGCTGTCAATGTAGGAAATTGTTCCTCTACATATGAAGATATCGCTTTGTCATCTAATCCAGTGCTAAAATCTATTTTTACACCATCAAATGAAGGATGTCTACCGTCGTTTTCAGCTTGATACTTTAATATTTGAGATTCTACTTTTCTCTCTACCTTGTCATTAATATAATTTGATAGGTACTGAAACTTTAATCTTTCGGCAGCTAATTTTGGATTGTAATTACCGCTTATATCATAAAACCTACCATCTTCTGAAACTACTTCATCTTCCAGTAGTTGTTGGTATTTTTCTACGTAACCCATTTCTGAAAGATATCCATCAAAGTCCTTAGCGTTAAAACCTTTTATGTTTTTTAGCTTTTGACTATCGTACATATCATCAATATCAGAGTCTTCAAAACCAGTTGGTGTGAGACTGTCTTCAGCTAATTCAAACTCCTCTTCGGTTGGAGCACCATCCCTTTGGAATATTTCATTTAACTGTTCTTCTGTAGGCTTTTCTATTTGACTTAAGAGTCTTTCTGTCTCTTTATTAAAATCATTGACTTTTTTTACTGCCTGATCTTTTTTTGTTTTTTCATCTTCCGTAATCTCATATGCGTTAAGATTAGATGAATCTTCGTAGGCGTTTTCTTTGTCTAGTCTTTTTTGTTGTATCTCTTGTAGGTATTCCTCTTTTCTTTTTCTAGATAAGCTTTGTATAGTTTTTAAGGCATTTTTATTTCCCTTTAATGCAGCCTCTAATGTTCTGTCGTTTATGATATTAAATTCTAGAGCGCTAGAAATGTTGTAGTCAGATAATAACTTACTTTTTAATATAGGGTCTACTTCTCTGTTTTTTTCTCGCATAGCCCTAGCTCTAGCAGAGGCTCCTGGAGTAAAAGTTTGAGTAGAGGCTGTCTCAATTTCTTCAAGTTTTAAAAGGTCATCTTTTAAATACTCGTAATCATCCTCAACCTCTGGTGTAGTTACTTGAGGTATTGATATTTCAGGTACTTCTGAAGAATCCAAGGACCCATCTGTTGGATCCTCTTCTGTAGTGGAAACCATATCTTCCGTCTCCAAAGTAGAACTTGAGGTGTCGGTTGTCTTTTTTTTTTCACCGAATCCAAACTGAACAACAAACTCTTCAAATGATTTTGTATAGTCACCTGATTCGTTTAGTGCGTTGTATAAAACCTTGGATTTTTCTGTGTCACCAAATTGATTAACAAACTCTTCAAACGACTTTGTATAGTCGCCTGATTTAAAAAGATTATCGTATAATTCTTTCATTAACTTTATTTATTGTTTATTCTCCTAACCCGTCAAACCTACCTCTTTTGCCGCTAGCTATCGTTTCTAATTTTTGAGCTACTTCAGACCCTGTAACTGTTCCTATAGCTCCTAATTGTGTATCTCCATACATCATTATTCCATTTGTAACAGTCACCTGGTTTGGATCTAACTTAAGCTTTCTTGCAACAGCTGTTACTGCTGATTTAACTTCGATATCTGGTCTGCTAGTAAACTTAATCTCTTCGGAACCGAATTCTTTATATTGTATTTGCGATAATTGCTTATTAAATGCATCGATTTCTGAACCACTCAAACTAACCTTCTGGCTTATAGGCGTATAAATGGCACTGTCTAAAGCTTTTTGGTTCACATCTAATGTTAAGGATCCTCTTCCATCATTTCTGTATGAGCCAGCTGTTTTAGGACTTATTATACCTGCTATCTCTACTCCAATGTCTTTTTGAGGTCTATTCAAATCGATAGTTTTAACTATACCGTCTAAAAGTTCAACTGTTAATGTTTTATTTTCTTCATCAAGTGTTACATTGCTAGCGACCTGACCAAGAGTAGCTTTTAATCCAGAGTATTGGCCTCTCACTACAAAGTCATCTATAATTTTTACTACATTAGCTTCTTCTTGTAACCTACCAGATTGAACAGTAGGCGCAACGTATTCTTTTGTCTCCTCATACCCTAACCCAATCTCTAAGGCAGACCCGTAGGCCTCTTTAGCGGCCTTTATTTGTTTTGGGGTTAGTTCTGGTTGTAGAATACCTTGGCTATCTTCTACCATTTTTATATCATCAGGATCAACGCCTAAATAATCCATTAATACAGAGGCTTGTCTTTGAGGTGTATCTAGGGCAGCTAAAATGGTATTTTCTTTCCAATCCTTAAAATCTTCGTTTTCCCTTATGTTTTTAATCGACCTGGTTGATGTTGGGGAGTACTTATATATAGAGGCTGCTTTGGCTGCCTTTGATGCGCTTTCTTGTACATCTATGGTGTCCCACATTCTCTGTTGATTATTCAATAAACCAGACACTGGCATAGCTGTCTTCATATCAATCTTCCCTGTCTTTGGATCAATATTAACGAATACTGCCTCACCATTTCTACTTGGTACTATTTTTTTGTTCTGGAAGTCAAAAGCCGTGGACATTTTCTCAGCAAGGAGTAGATTACCTGCTCCACCTTGATCAATCTTAGCCTGTATCGCATCCTGGTGCCCCTTAAAGGTCTTATTTAATGTCGACCATGTAGATTTTGCATTCTCCTTTATTATCTTAGAATCATTAACACTAACAAGTCCTGCCTTCATTAGCTTGTGGTTTTCCATTAAGAAGTCTCTGTAACCTTGTGCCGCTTCCATTGCTGCCTGGTTAGCGTTCTTATCTATACCTTGAGTATACTCGTCTAGTTTCCTTAACTGCTCGTTCTGAGTCTTGTCTAATTCAAATCTTCGAGCCTCTCTACTGTTTTTTTCTTTGATTATATCATCAGATATATTCTTAGTTATTCCAGCCCAGTCAATTACTGATTTATCCTGATCTCTGTTTACGTATCCGTAGTATGTTCCCATGTTTTGTTATCTAATCGTTAATCCAGAAAAGTTTATAGGCTGAATCCCCAGTCCTTGTATACCAGTTGTTTGTATACCTATAGGCTGAATCCCCAGTTCTTCTTGAGTTAGTCTAACTCCAGCGCCTATACCTTGTAGTTCTGCTCCTGTGTACCCGTTCCCTTCTAGAAATCTTCTAGCTTGTCTGGCGTTTGTTGCTCCTCCAACATTTACACCAGAGTCCATTAATTTTTGAGCACCAGCTAATTCCCCTTGTCTAGATGAGTATAGGTCTGATTGTGCATATAATGATTGCCCTGCCGAGGCTAGACCTTGTACGCCTGCTGCGATCTGCTGACTAGATCTTTCTTCAGCCTGTGCTGCTGCCATCTGAGCTCCCTGCGCTGTTTGTAGTTCTAGATTAGCGAGTTGTTCATCGGCCTTCTTTTTCTCATCAGTAATCATCTTCTCTCTCTCATATATAGCCTGCGCCTGATCCTGTCTTATATCTTCTGCGCCAGCCTGTACCTGCGCTTGTAACGCTGGTAGACCACCCTGAACAGCTCTCTGTCCGCTCTCTCTCAATCCTTCAATAGCTTGCTGCTGACCAGCAACTAAAGCCTGTTGCTCTAACTGGTAAGATTCTAGAGGTACTTGTAGCTCCTCCATTCTCGTAATAGATAACTGCTTCTTAGCTTTAATTAGTGCATTTTGTGCTGCTCTTTCAGCTTTTCTAGCTGCTTTTTTTGAGGCGATTCCACCTGCTATATTCATTCCTGCGCCTGCTACAGCTATTACTGCCGATGTTACTGCTGCCATAATCTATAATATTTTAACCATTTCTGTGCAATTCTTTGACCCTTCCTGGTATCCAACTTCTTTATATATGTTGATTAGTGATTTATTTTTAAGTACTGAGTATGAGTACTTACACCCAACATTTTTAAGGACTTTGTCTATTGTGTGAATCAATAAACTAATCGCTTCCTTTCTTTTTTCCTTGTCCTTGTAATGAAAATTTGAAACTATAAATTCACAAAGCCCTGTTTTTGAGTTAGTTATGTACATATATCCAGCGCAAACCGGTACATCACCATCATAAACTATAAGGCCTCCATTACCGTCATCAGGGAGGAAGTCTCTAGATGGGGCTACCCATCGCCAGTCTTTCCACCACTTAACGAGTATTTCATCGTAATCTGAATGTATTAAGTTTCTAACTTCCATTAGTTGCAAATATACAAAAAATTAAGGAAAACTCTTGAATAAATTTGATGCTATTCCATAAAGCTCTACGAAACTTGTTGAGTCATTTGTAAGGGTATATGCAAGGTAGTATCCAGTAGCTCCATAGGACTCTGCGATGTTGTTCTTAATGTACATTATAAACTGTCCGTTTACAGGTATAGTAGCCCCTGTTTGATCGCTATCTATAGTTATTGTTGTACCCGAAACCGCTGTAACTATACCTGCAAATTCAGGTGTACCAGAATTAACCCCATATAACTTGTCTCCGACAGATATCATGCTATCTATGTTGAACGTAAAGGTTAAAATCACACTAGTAATTACAGATGAATCCACGGTTGATACTGATCCAACGCCTTGAGCTGATCTAGCCTCAAATGTATTATCATCGTCTCTTCTTCTTATGTATGCATATTGCTCACCCTCTTTTAGCGAGAACCAATCCTTATCAATATACCCTGCTTCTAAATCACTATATACGGAACAATCCCAAGCAGCGTTACCCTCTAATGAGATAGTCTTAAACTTCTTTATAGTGGTTGGCTCAACGTTAATAACTCCTGAAATTGTTGATTCATATTGTTCCCCATAGAAATTATTCCTAGGTCTAGAGTTAGAGTTATGCTTGTATAAACTACCACCTTTAAATGAATAGAATGAGTTGTTCATTCCTATCATTTTTTCAGGTATAAAGGAGTAGAACGATGGCCACCCCTTTGCGTTTTCACTGTATGTTAATGTATATGCCATGTTTATTTATTAAGGTTGTTGTGTACAAGATGCTATTATTTGGCTATTTATAGTTGTAGTCTCAAAGGAATTATCCCAATCCCCCCCTGTCTCTTCAGATAAATATCTCCATGGAAAAACATATGGTCCAGCTTGAGTTTGATAAGGAATATCAACACCTGATCCTAGGACAAATATCTTAACTCCTTCACTTACAGCTGAAGCTACTAATGATTGAATAAACACCCAGTCAGTTTCGGTAAAAGATCCATCATCACCACCTGGCAATACGTCTGTACCAACAATAATATATTTAGCAACATTAGGTCTCCATGCGTTTACAAAATTGTCATTCAATACTCTACCTATAGCTTGATCTGTGCACTCGGGGCCGCTACCTGTTCCGTCACCCATTTGGATACAAAACCCACCACCGTTAAGATTATTTACTGCTGTTGTTGCGCTAGCCCCATTATTATCTTGGAACATTTCCCAAGCAGTAATAAATAATTGATGGTCATTGCCACCTGCGTAATTTAATCTTTGTGCTACTGGTAGACTTGTATATTCTGTGCAATCATTATAAGTTGGAACATCTGCTAAACCTGCTCCTCTTTCATCTGCTGTAACAATAGCAACTCTATAGTTATTTGCCCCAGATTGATTGTCTATAGTGTTAATTAAGCTTGTAAAACCAGCTTTTAATGTATCTATTTCATCTGTCATGCTTCCTGTATAATCCATAATAAAGGCTACATCCATCCCATCAGAGCATTCTATGGGTTGTTGTATACAAGGTCCAATATCAATGACCATTCCGTATCTCACTTGAATATATGTACTTTGATCAATTATATAATACTGTGGTAAGGTATTGTCGTTTAATGGTGTTGCAGCGTTACTATCCTCATATACAAAGTTACCGAGTTTTGGTATAGTGTTAGTATCAGTTATAAATGATCCAGAACCAGCCCCACTATAGGTTGCATTTCTTGCAAAGTAATACGTTTCAGTAGCCACATTGCAATCAGTATCAGTTTGTGCAACCGAAGAGCTGAAGGATGGTAGTGCTGTTGGACATGATACATTATATGAAAATGACGTTAGTGATAATGGAGCGAAAATTTGTAAGTTTAAAGAACTAGGAAATGAGGATGTCTTAGGTACAACTAAAGTAAATGTATCTTGATTTGCAGCATCATTTTGTGTAGATGCAACAGTTATAGTTCTTGTAGTACCTAATGCTTGATAGGATCCATTTTGAAGTGAATACTCTTCCACATTTTGATAAGGCGAACCACTAAAATTGTCGGGAGCCCCCACATATGTAGGTAAACCTGTCCCATAATTAAATGTTCTTCCGTAAGGAACTTGTGAACTATAGAATTGAATGTTCTGAGATGTTAATATATTATAAGTATTATTATCATACGTAGCTAATATCCCATCAGGTATGTATGCTCCAGCATGAAAATGTATAACTACAGCCCCAGTACTAGATGATAACTCAATATTAGCGTCAAAATGTCCAGAATTATTTAGACTAACTAAAGTGGTATTGTTGCAGGGGTTTTCAGATATTTCCTCTGGTGTGTAGTAGTAAGCTGTCCCCCAATCATCTACATATATGATCTTATATTGGTCTTGATTAGTAAACTCAGGAGGTGTCTCTATATCGTTTGTATAGTAATACCCCTTCTGTAGTGTTTGTATACCATTTGCGTCTAAAAATAATTGCTCGCAATGTAGTATAGGGTCATCTGAAATTGGAACATAAACAGGTAGTGAAGTACCAATACCACTCTTGTGAGCAGTAAAGAAGTCTCTAAACACTACCCCTGGTGGGTTTATTGCAGTGTCAGGAAACTCATACGGACCATCCACTTGAGCTGAGTTTAGTAATCTTGGACATCTAACTATCATTTCTGCTTCTGTATCACTGAATACCTTAAAGTCTAGAGCCTCTATGTTAGTTTCAATTTTTGGTATTACTATAGTGTAATTAGGTCTTGTAGTAGATCCAACCGGGAAGCTTGATGTTGAAACATCTCCAGCAGCTACCACTTGACTAACATCGTTCCCTGTATCTACAAAAGAACCATTATCAAACGTGTACTCATCCCTAACCTGTGGGCTTGAAGGAATTGTAGCACCTACCCATGTGTAGTTGCCATCAGTATCTGACTTATGGGTTCCGTCAAAATCACTAACAAATGTGTTATATGTTACCCCATTATACTCGACTATCGATCCTAATGTATCTGTAACGTCTTTAGGTCTCATAGTTATTACAACAGCACCTGTATCCACGCCAATGTCTGAATTCAAGTTCCAGAAACCTGCCACATCTGGCGTTACTAATGGTGCCTTTGTACACTCAAATTGATCGTCAGGAACTTGTGCTCTTGAAGGACAAGTAACACCATTCATGCTCCAGTTGTTAGTACCATTTGCCGTTATGACTCTTATTGTCATTTCTGTAGGTAGTGATGTTGATTTTAAGAATTTTAACTTTACACTCCCGTCTGAGGCTTTTGCCGTTGGTGAAGGGAAGTCTGCAACAACACCTGTTTGTCCCGTACCGTCTCCACTAGATCTTAGTTCAGATCCATCTGATACGGCTATATCTGCTGATGTATAAGTTACCGATTCTGAATTAGAGAGGTCATAAGTAGATCCGTTATAGTTATATGTATCAAGCGTTGATAAAGATGTTATCAGTCCCTCTTGAGTAGCGTCTGGCAACACATCGCCAATAAATAGTGAATCTGCTACAATACTGCCATCATAGACTAACTGAAGCCTAGTCGGTGTGTTATAACCATCAAAAGCAACCGTTACGAACCCTATATCTGTTCCTAAATCTGATCTCATCTCATAAGCCCCTGTTCCTGCGGCTGTAGTATTTACAGCTACACCACACTCTATAACTGGGGATACATAATCATACACTAAATACAAATATTGTTTTGACGTAGGATTACTGTAAGTAAATTCACCCTGAACATTTACAGGGTTAGATGACGGTACCTCAGCAATAGTAGTTAATAGAGGTTTTAATAAGTCTATCTCAGATTCAGTATATAGTGTATCAGATAAATGATACTGGAATCTATCTGCCTCCCATGATGCTGTGTCACCAATTTGAGGGGCGTATCTTAGCCTTATTGTAGATCCCTCAACAGGGAATTCACCCTGTGATACTATACCAGTTGTGGATCGATAATATGATACCGGACCTTCATCGAAAGTAATCTCTTGTTGGTATACTGGAGAAGAATATGTTCCGCTAGCCCATTGGTACTCATGGTGTATAATCTTCTCATCCATCTCGTCGGTATTTTTGACAATATGAATAATAGTAAGCGACTTATCTGCAATACAGTTTGCGTTAATAGTAAAGCTAGATTCTTCACTTGGTGTTACAGTAACAATACATTCGTTGAGTCCTATTATGTCTTTGTTAAAAGATAATTGACCGCTCCCAGTTACGTCTGCATTTACAATTTCAATACCGTTGTAAGTAATAGTAATATTACCAGCCCCAGAGATAAAGTTATAGTCAGTATTTACATCTCCTATCGAATCATTTAGCTGTACATTAAATGTCACAGGTGTAGATCTATCTTGGTAAGATAATTCTGTGCCACACCCTACTAATAGAGGTGGTAGTGGTCTTTCATAATCACCAAAGGTTAGTACATACTCATTCATGTATGGGTCAAATCCACCAAGTTTTATTTTATTAAAACCAGTCGAAAATTCATCCCTGAACCAAGACCTCATACCTAATGTAGAGATAATATTCAATGTCTCCCCTTGATATGATCCACCCTTAAGGTTTAGGACCATACCTCTCTTTGAGTCCGTAAAGAATACATCCCCAGATTCCGTAGCAAAGCTAGCGGTGTCATTACTTATTCCGATCTCTTCAGTTCTAGCTATCTGTGTACCTAAAACCTCAGGAATAGACGTTATAGCCCCTCCTGCAGCAGCATCAGATAATAAATTCTTTCCAGCTAAAACATATGATATTTTGTCTTCTTGAAGAACTAATATATCTGTTTGTCTTCCGTGTAGCTTGTTTATAGGTCCAAATGAAGCCTCTAAGCTCTTGTAATTTCCTAGTGCTAAATTGAACTCATTTAGCTTGTTTATGTTCGTTTGTTGGTTATATACACCACTATATGTTATATCGAAGTATCTGTTAACCTCTCTGTAATCCTCTAAAGAAACAGCCGTAGTACGAGCCCCAATCCTAAAACCTGGTGTTGCAAACCCATCATTTATTTTAAAACTCTCAACTCCATTTCCAAATGAGAAACAGTTATACAATTCTAAATCAATAACTGCTGGCCCTGTAGCGGTTTGGTTAGATACGTTTCCGTAGTGACCAAGGGTAGGCACATCTCCAGTGTATGTTGGAGAGTTGAGTAATTGTATACTTATGTTTGATGGTGATAAAGGTATTGTTAATAGGCTAACACTTCCTACTACAGCCTCAAATACAAAATATGGCCCACCTGGTGTTATCGTGGTAGTCCTTACTTCACTTTCAACCCCTGGTGTTGCTGGTGTTGTATACTCTATAGTCTGTTGATTTGTCTCAGCTGCTGAAACACCTACACCGTATAGACCTATATTACTATTTTTTATTGACTGTATAGGGTAACTCTTACTGCTTTGGTAGTATATCTCTCCAGCTATTTCCTCTGGTTTAGTCTCAAAAACAAGTATATCTCCAGGTCTTTCAATTTCAACTCTTAATATAGCCGTTGCCGGTCTACCTCCCTTTCCGTTACTATTATTTGTTAGCATTAACCAGCTCAGTGTTGGGTCGGCAGGATTCTCGTAATACTTCATTTGCATCTCCCTCTCCACGCTAGGTACGTCAGTATTACGACCACGCCCACTGTATTCTGGTGTAATAGGTGTAGCAACAACAGACCCCTGATATAAATTATTGGAGTCACCCACGGCAGAGAACCACTTGAACCTGTTCTCATCTCCATCAGCAGGGCTTCCTTGACCGCTATTTACGGTTGGTGGCGAAAAAGTTATGTTCTCACCATTTATAAACTGACCTATATTATCATAATCATTTTGAGCTGTAAACTCTCCGTTAAACACATACTCATACCCGTAACTCCCAAAGGTATAAGCGTTGCAACTAAAAGACACTTTAGCTCCAGCAGGTATAGATATTTGCTGGTAAACACCAGGTACGTCTGGGTCTACTAGTTCAGACATCCACAATACAGCGTTTGAATTTGAACGACGAGTATCAGCTGTTCTAGATATTCTTTCATTTTCAGGGTCACTAGAGATTGAGAAATTAGTAGCCCTTAACTTCATATATAACCCAGCCGGATGATTTCCCTCTATTCTCTCCGCATCATTATAAGGTAAGGCCTGTAGATCTAGTACTTTAGTCTCAATATATCTTGGGGCAGGTCCACTTGAATCTGCCTTAACTATTAATGTATCCCCAACCTTTGCCTTTGTTTGATTATCTCCTTCAAGCCTAATCCACCAAGCACCACCATCGTTTATACTTTGATAGTAGAACCTAGAGTATATAGTCTCGTAATCACCCTTACTAGGTTTTAAAACAAACCTATATCTGCTAGCCCAGCTTGGAGCAAGACTGTTTAGGGTTACCCTTATTTTATTCTGAAAAGTAGATAGTTCAGATCCCACGTATATACTGTTCGCTGTACTAACAAGTGCCGTAGAGGCTCTCTCATACTCATCTAGATACTCTATAGCTACCTCATAATCTCTATTGCTATGGAGGCTTTTTGATGTAGTGTCATCAAAAACATTTGCCACTGTAACTGAATTTTCAAAAAACTCACTAGCATAAGGTGTTACACCAGGGCCTGATTCATACCTAACCCCTGGTATATCGAATGTAATTACAGTGCCTGAGTAAGTAGTCTCTATTTCTTGGTTAACCGAGTATGGGCCACTACCACGAGTGCCATCTACCTTATCCCACCCATTAGCTGCTGTTATAGCAGTAAACCACACGTCAGTCATGCTGTCCCCGTCAGCAGTGTTGGTCCATAAGTCTGTTAATTCTATGGCCTCATTCCACTCGGTACTAGTTACTAAATCCTGAACGGAAGTATAATCTCTTGGGAGCTGAAATGACCAATTTTCTTGTACGTCATTCTCAGGTGTCATGGGGTAATTTGGATCTCCTACAAACTTAACGTGGAGAATATTCAAATCTATAAATAAATTTAATCCTTGAACTAACTCTAAACCATCAAGGTCTACCGTAAATCCTGTTTCATTAGTGTCTGCATTATAAAAATGAGTTGTTGTTAATGCAGAATCACCTATAAGTTCAGATACTAGGCTCAAATCATAATCAATGTTAGTATCGATATCATACCCATCAGTATAGTTTCCATACATAATTCTATTACCCATTAACGTTTGTTCCTTGGCTAGCTTTGGCACATTGTCAAACAGTCTTAATAGTTCAGACTCTGGCAGTGTTGTGAATATTTTTTGATTACTAAATTGTACACTCTTAACTTCATTGTTACCCCACCCCTCTTCTGCTTTATCAAACTTTTCAATTATATGGACTACGTTAGAGTTTGATAGCTTAAAACAAATATCAATTCCAATTACATGCTTTGATCCTGTGTTAAATGAAACGTTAGCAGAGTTAAACCTATTCCTCATTCCAGTCATATCGTAGTTCCCGAAATCTAATTTAAAAACACCTGGTAAAAAAGCAATGTCAGAAAATTCAGACAAAGCAGAATATTCTCCATCTTTATATTTATACCTATAGGAGAACCTAGCGAACTTATCCTCAATATAATTCTGAGTTGAAGCTGTTTCTACTAACCCAACTCCAGGGGCTTCAATGGGTGGCTTAACAATAACAGATATATCATCCTCAGTTATTTGATCCTGCCCTGTTATAGGTCTTGGATAAGACCTCTTAGTATTTATCTTTCTTGGAGGGTTTAAATTGTCTGTAAAAAACAATAAATCATCTATAAGGTTTATAGATTCAATCCTGAAGTCAGTAGAAAAGTTTAAAATATCCGTACTGATAATGTGGTATATTAATGTTGAATTGTTGAAGTTATATGATACTATCATATCCACCGTAGGGCTAGTTACAAACCAGTAGATTGTTTCCTGCTCACCGTCTTCAAAAGCCCCAATACACGTCGCATCAACAAGTGGTGATGAGTTATAAGTCAAAGAGGTAACTAATTCGTTACCTTTCGCATTCTCAAGAGAACCAGACTCCCCGTCTTCATCGGAAGATATTCTAATGTTTAATGCGTCTATATAATCACCCTGAGGTATAAGTCTTTCGTCCAGACTCTTGTTCATTCTGGACCCAATAAAGTTGTTATTTATATTCATTCTATTTTATCCATTTATTTTGACCCCTTAAATTCATAAGTAGTCTACCTGGGTGAATATTGCTTAATCTGAGCTTAGCATTTCTTAATAGTGCTGATTTTTCTTTTCTAGCCCTGTTTACTATGTATTCCTGAATTCCAAACTTACTGCTAAGTATTGAATACTTTATGTAAGCATATATAAATTCTTCAAAAAGTTTATTGACATTTACTTTAGCGTCGTCTCCATTTTCCATTCCATCAGAAACATACTCTATAACAATGGTTTGATCTGCCATGTGAGAACTGAAGTTTATGACCCCGTATTTCTTGTCAACCTTGAATGTTGGGTTTGTATTTGCTGTCTCAGTGTTTAAACCCATTCTACCTCCTAGTGGCATATCAAAGACCCAGTTACCATCTATGTTGTAACCCATTCTTCCGTGCATCTTGCCATCGCCTAGGTAAGGTGTTTTCTTTGTGCCATCTATCCTGTCTCCATCTAAAGTAGATGTACCTATTAGAACGCCTCCATCCTCATCAAAAAGAACACGACAGTCGTTGTCTTGTAGATAACTTTTGGCGAAATTTGTTTGTATGTTCTCAGAAAGAGGACTTAATATACCATCCTTGTATAGAGATATTCTAACCCAGTTTACAAAATCTGGTGGTAGAACTATTCTTAAATTGTCACAGACCGTAAGTTCAACGATCTTAGTTTCCTTCATTGCGTCGTAGTTCAACTCCTGTAAGCCACGCTTGGCGTGAAATAATACGTTATATCGCTCAACGTTGTTTATTAATTTATCATTCCCAACATACATTAGCATGAAGTTGTTTACAATGTCAATTAAGTTAACGTATTGGTAACTACCCCAATTGTCTTCTTCCCAGTTATTACCTGAGTTCTCGTAGTACTGATATCCTGTTATATATGCCATGTCTTACTGTTGTGTTTGTTGTTCTATGGTCTCCTCGTTTACGCCAAATTGGTAAACATCTTTCTCTCTTATAGATATTCCAGCGTACTGTAGTATCTTAGCAACCAAAGATGGTTCATCAGACTCTGGTAACTCAAAATCTTGATAATCAGAACTACCCTGATCGAATACTGGTTCACCACCAGAAAGAGTAGCATAGGTCCACTTAGGATCTAAAGGTTTTCTTATGTACTGCAAAGTAACACCAGTTAATATTGTATCAGGATATACCGTTATATCATTCCCATTTAATACATAGGCCGGGAATGTTGCGTTAGGGGCCGTTAGGTTTGAAGATGAAAGCTGAATTATTTTATTGTTTGATACACGCTCAACCTCTCTAGTTCCATATCTAACTGAGTTTATTAAATAATAATCTAGTGGTAACGGATACAATGGTGCGTTTGTGTCGGATGGAGTGCTTAGAACCGAGAATGAATCTATAACCTCCTCTAATCCTTTTACTATATCTGCATATCCGCTCCCTGAACGTCTTGCATTTTGTTTATATAATTGCTGAGAGTAACTATAGAAGTAGTCCTCAAACAAATCTAGTTGTGCCTGCTTTGCGTATAAATTAAAGTCCGCTGGTGTTATATACCCGAAATTTTGTTTATTTGCAACAGCAAGTACAGTGTTTCTTACGCTGTTTATCATCTTGTAATAATTTACGCAAAGATACTTAAAAAAAAATAAACCCTCCGATAATGGAGGGCCTATTGATTGTGTTAGTCTTCTAACTTGTTTTCTAGCATTGTCATGACCTCAATACCATCATCTGTCTGGAAGAACGTAGCTAATGTATAAATAGCGTTCTGTCCGAACGGAATACTTATTAGCTTGGTTTTGTTTCCTTTAATATTGAAGTAAATGTCTTTGCCACTGTTTTTTAATATTAATATTTTTTGATCAACTAACTTAGATGCTAAGTTTTGCATCTTAAGCATAGGATCATTAAGTGTATCTAAGAAGTCTTGAGGATCGTTCTTAGCGTATAGCCTAACGTCTCTCTTTAACTCAGCTGTAGACATCTTATCTATGTTTAGAGATAGTACCACTCGCCCAATTGTTTCTAGCATTTCGATACCTAAATCACGGGCCTGAATTTGTGCCTCTAATTGGTAATCTAAATCCTCAACTTGTACGCTGGCATCTTTCTCTCCATCAATTTCATCGAAAATAGATCCATTCCCTGGGTGTAATGATAAGAACTCCTGTAGTATTGGGTTTGTTTTTGGAACGTTTAACATCCCTCTATCAAATACAACGGGCTCTAAAATAGCATTTCCATCCTGATCATCCTCAAATGGTGATTGTTGGTTTGAAGCATACCTCAATGCTCTATTTGACTGACCGTCAAAGTGTAGCAATGGTTTTCTTCTTGAATTTCTTGTGTTAAGTGAGTAACTTAATGGAGCGGTTGCTCCTAGTAATCGGTAAGTTCTGTCCTTAAGGACTGCTTGTTTTTTCATTTTAATTTAATTTAAAGTTTATAAAAAAGAGAGACCGCTTTGTTGCGGTCCCCCCTTATAGTTTAATCTTACTTAAATAAGAAGAAGTTATTTGCACCTAAAGTACAAAGAGCTCTCTCAGATAAGAAGTGTACTTCCATAGCATCTTTATCGCTATTTGATGCACCACCAGCTGAACCAACAACCCATGATTTCATCTTACGATCTTCAGCTTCAGAAGCTCGGTAACGTACGTGTAAGAATGGTCTCTTAGCGTTTTTACCTAAAACTTGATCATATACTGAAGTAGATCCAGCAGGAACTAATACACCATTGATCGCTCCACCTGTAATTCCACCACGCATAGTAGCATCGTTTAAGTATTTCCAGTCAGACTTATAGAAGTCGTATCCTCTACGGAATCCAGAGAAACCTAAGTTTAGAGCCATGTCTGTATCATTGTCAAACAAACCAAAAGAAGCTCCTGAAGAACCAAAGTTGTTTTGCTCAGCTAACATATTGTCAATCTCGAAAGAGAAATCTCTGTCAACAAATAATACATTCTCTTCGATAGATCCTTGCTTATCTAAACGAGAAACAACTGCGTCCCATTCAGTTAAATCAGCTAAAGCTCCAGCGGCAACGTTTCCTCTGTTTTCTAGTACATATAAAAGACCTTCAGATCCTTTGTTTCCTAAATCTCCAGTAGCAGCAATTGCTCCAGAACCAGCCTCAGCAGGTACTGCTTCAATCATAGCTGTCTCTAAGTAATCCTCAAAACGTAGACGAGTTTCGTGCTCAGACTTTAAGTACCATAAGTATCCGCTTGCTCCGTTCTCAGTTGTTACTTCAACCCATCCGATTTGTGCCATATCTGATCCAGATACAGTGTACTTATCTTTGATGATGATTGGAGAGTTCTCGAAAATTTCGCTCTCAGCTTCTAAAGCACCTTCCATGCCGTTAGATCCTTTCTTGAATTCAGAACCGTAAATGAATACAGTAACTGATCCTGCGTAGTTCTCTTGACCACCTGCCTCGTAAAAAGCAACAGTAAAAGTAAGTCCGCTAACCGCAGTTACGATACCTTTGTTGTTTAATGTAGAAGCAGCAGTATTATCAGAGATCATAACTGTTTGTCCTACTCTAACAGCAGCAGCTGTAATTCCAGCATCACCAATAGTAAAGATAGCCGTGTCATCTGTTGCAGCTCCAGCGCTTGTTACGCTTGTGTATTTAATGTGTAATCTTCCTTGCTCAGACCACTTAATTAAGTCAGAGTTAGAAGGCATCTCAGCTCCTACTAAACGTAAGAAAGAAGAGACTGATCGGTTTCCGTAACGCTCGAATTCTGCTTCGTGCGTATCAGGTAGATATTGACTTAAGAAGTCAAAATCTGCAATGTAAGATCCAGGAGTTGCTACTTGCGACGGAGTCGGTTGTAAGCTAAATCCAGGAGTTGGGTTCACTGTAAGTGCCATAATTTTTGTTTTTTTTAATGTTTAACGTTTTTTAATTTTTAAACCACGCCCACTGTCTTGATCTACGGCTCGAATCTTGAATCCTGAGTTATCTTTTAGTTGTTGAGGTGTTTGTCTGACATCCATGTTTATATTTTTTGATTGTCTCGAAACATCTCCAACAGCATCAGCCTTGCCTTTCTCATAGAAAAACTCAGCCAACTTATCAGGGTTCATCGCTGCTGATAATGCCTTGTGATATCCTGCTGCGTCTTTGATAACACCTTGGTCATCTAGGTATCTAGATATAAAGTTGTTTACGTCAGACTGAACTTTCTTCACTTCGACTGTATCTCCAGGACTAAAACTCATCTTTTGGTCTCCGACTTTAAATTCAAAACCTTTGAATTCATCGTTGAACAATTCTTCTGTTTTTTTCTGAAAATACTCAGAGCGCTTTTGATTCTCCTCTTGAACATTTTGCGATTGTGATATATACTCCTTGTAAGCGTTGTAAGACTCTAACTCATCATCATTGACAGGAACACCAGTTGACTCAACCGGAACCTTGTACGTCTCCTTCAATTCGTTAAAATATTTCTTTGCCTTAGCAAGTTCTCTTTTTTTTGCGATCTTCTTCTGCTTAACCTCTGATTCATCATCTAGCTCATCATCATAAGAAAACTTCTCACTCATAAGATATTCAATATCTTCTGAATCAAGATCCTCCTCTGTTGAAGCATAATAATCACGCAATAACTGGTCTGGTTTCATTTGATCAAAATCAGCCTGTAGCTTCATAAAATCACTAATACCTCGTCCAGTTTCTTTTTTATAATTTAAGAACGCAGACACATCCTCTGGTAACTCCTGTGTTTCATTAGAAAACAAATCGTCAACAGATGTAATGTCTTTGTTATATTTACTCTTAATAAATGAAAGAACGTCCTCTTCGCCAAATTCTTCGGCTTCACTGACAACCTCTTCGTCAGCAGTAACTTCTTCTTCTACAGCTTGTTCTTCAACATCTGTAATAGTCTCTTCGTGCTGTTCTAATAAAGTTTCTTCAACTTCTTGTACAGACTTTTCATCTGGTCCGGGGACCGCTTTTACTTTTAATTCCATATTTGATTTAATTTATGACGCAAAAATACGCATTATTTAATTTAATTTATTAGCGAGGTTCAAACTCCGCTAGGTCAAAACCATCCAGCGTATCCTCATTTGATTCAAAGTTTATTGGAGGTAAATCCTTCTGTCTTTGTTCTATTAATTTAGATTGCTGTGTGTTTTGTTTACTTATTCTATCAGCTTTAGATTTCTCCTTAATATCCTCTCTGTCACTTAATGCTTTAACTTCAACACCTTTTAATTGCATGTTCAAGTCAAACTCAAGCTTCATTAACTCGGACTTTATTTGAGCCTCTCCACGCATTCTCTCAATATCAAATCCTGCCTTTGCTTGCGCAATCTGCATCTCTGATTGAGTCTCCATCTGAAGCTTTTGTGCCGCTGATTGTGCCGCCATTTGTTGTGACTGCATCTGAGCCTGTTGTTGAGACTGCATTTTCTGCATCTCATAATCTTGCCTCTGTTTTTCTTTTCTCTTTCGCTTAACCTTAAGTAATTGATTAGCTAGCTTAGTATCCCTAACCTCTCTTATATCAATAGCGTCATCAAGATCAATAGAGTCCCTAGATAGCGCAACCTGTATGTTTGCCTCTAGCTGCTGTTTCTCTTCTTCATCTGGAGCCATTTCTATAAATATACCAAAGTCATATATATGCAAATCCTTTATATCGTTAAGTAAATCTACGTTATACTTACCAATCTGCATAACAAACTCATCTTTGTAGGGGTAGTACTCTAAAGCATCAGATATTCTAGACGTCAATGCTACAGCTAAATCTCTACTCACATCTAAACTAGCGTCTAATATGTGTCTTGTTGCTGTATTACTATTTAATGCTGCCATTTTCTGTAACCCGACCAATGAGTTTGGATCTGGCATAGAGCCATCTCTGGCTTCATTTAATCCCGTGACATCCCTAAGCATTTGCAGGTAATGATTATAACTACCTATTAAACTAGCTATTTTACCTTGAGCTGAGTTTTTAGCTAACTCCTGAATAGGAACCCTTGCATTGTTAAAGTCTCCATCTCCAGTAAAACTTCTCCCTATTACACTACCCGTTTGGAAGTACAACCTTAGTGCGTCCTCTGGGTTATAAGCAGATCCATTACCTAGATCAACTTCATTAAGACCATCGGCATCTATAAACACACCATCAGGTACAACCCTTTGTATAACTTGTTGAAGTTTCATGTGTGTCATCTGTATAAGATCAGCAAATGGAATCATACGTCTTAATGTAGATTCTATCTTACCTTTATACATTCTAGGGGCACATGCGATATAATTTGGTGTAGCATGTTGAGAGGCAGACTTAGGTCTCACCATGTTCTCAGACATATCCCACTTAAGTATTATATTTGTCCCCATGACCATAACACCCTCATACCAAACATCTATATTTTTTTCTACTTTCTGAAATCCTCTCTCTTCCATCATTTCTGATGGAGGATTAAACTCATCATCTTTCTGTATTACCTTCTCACCCTTCTGCTTATAAACAAATTTCTTGGTGGTCTTGTAGTTATAGTAGAGTAATGTAACCGTGTCATTGTTAAATAACGAATTGTTATAAAACTGAGTAGCATTAAAGTGGTCGTGCCACTGTGAGCTTGATTGAGAAATCTTCTCTAGGTCATCTTTCGTTAAGTCTGGGTCTATTTTAAGTACCTCATTTATAGGCACTGTTTTCACCTCACCCCAGTAGAAGCAATCCTTAAAGTTTGGATCTTCTGTGTAGCTATATACCACATTAGCAGGGTCTACATACTTAGCAACAACACCAGCGCCTGGCAAGAATTCATGCTTAACAATTCCAATCCCTAAGGTTGTTAAATCGTATATTACTCTTTTCCGTGTATCTTCATAATTATTCTCAGATAAAACAGTATTTATTACTGCCTCTTGAGCTAACTCTATTGATGACTTATAGTTCAACTGCATATGCAATGAAAGCTCGTCATCATTCTCTGGTAAATCGTCAGGATTAGTATTGAATGCATCAACATTAAAATCCTCCTTTATTTGACTTAATAAATCCTTTGAAACCATATCAGCCTCAAGGTCTTCTTGGTACTTATTCCTGTTATCAGCAGATAATGCATCTTGTGCGTATGCCTTTACATCGAATAATCTATCAGACATTCCATTAACTACTATATCTATAAACTTAGGTATAATAGGCACAGGTGTCCAGTCTAAGTTTAAATGTGACAAATCACCATCTATTGATAATTCATTCTTATATTTTCCAACAGATTGCTCTGCCCTTGCGTAAAGTCTTAATTTATGGAAAGAATCCCATTGATCGTAAAACTTAGAACCTCCATTGTCTTTTCTGAACCATTCATACTGAATCGCCTGACCTATTTTAAGACCAAATTCATTGGTTTTCTTTATAGAATCAGGAACATATTGACTTGGAAAAGAAGATGGGTTAATAGATATATTTATCTCTTTCATCTAATTAATTTACTAGATATTCCGTTATTATTATATCTTGCAAAGTTAATGCTTATTTTGGACTCTTTTTTAACGTTTTTATATAGGTGCTGCTGGTTAGCCATTATAGCTAATCCTGAGCTTATTGAGGCATCAAATTTAGTCCTATTGTTTATATCAAACCTAGCCCAATCCTGAAGTGTCTTACTAAAGTACATTGTACCCATCTCATCAGGGGATCTATATGTGCCATCAATATCAAGTCCTACATATTTTTCTATAAAAGTCTCAATAGCGGCTGCGTGAGCCTGTTTAACAGCCTCAGATGAGTTAGGTATGCCACCTAGCTCTCTTTCGGAGCCTGAGAGCTTCCTAGTAGGTTTATCTGGCCTGTTTAATGAGTAATGTCTGTACCCCCTATTCTTGAAGTGATAAAGAAGCCTAGGCTTGTTATTCTCCGCAAGTATAGGCATTCCATAAAATATGCAAGCCATAAGTACATCCTCAAAAAATATCTCAGCGGTCTGAGGTCTAGCAACATACTCTAAGAAGAACTCATTAACAGGAGCATCGTCCATGTGAAACTTAGTTAGACCATGAAGCGCTCCGTTAGACCCACCACCACCTACTGTACCAGATATATCATAAGAGTCACACCCAAAAGACCCCAAATGAGCGTTCCCAGGCTTTTTTAAACCATTAGAAACGTCCATTCTGTTTTGTAGAATACTATTAGGCAACCAAGAAACTAAGAACCTCCCCTTCGGATCTGGTGTCCATATAACTTTAGTATCTCTTTTTCCATTCTCCCAATGAAAATAACCCCTAGTTAATACTCTGTCTTTTATTAAGTTATCGTTATAATCTATCTGCTGGTATATCTTAGTTAAATTAAATATAGACGCCTTGCTCTCATCTCTAAACGCATGAGACTCTGTCCTTGGAAATTGTCTGTAGAACTCGTTTAATGCGTCTGGATCTCCTTTTAGAGAGTCTACCTCTGCCTTCCAATAATCAATAGCACCATTATTTATCATAGAACCGTCGACACTCATGACAGGTTTTGATGGCTTATAAAAAACAGGCATTCCATACCTATCTATAAACCCTTCCATATTCCACTCCATAGGGATGAAAAGTGAATACATACCGCTTTTAGTTTGACCATTTGAGTTTCTATCTGATGGGTTTGAGTCGTTATATAGTTTCTTGAAGTTATCCCCACCTTTATCTAGTGCGTTTGAGGTTGACCCCATTAAACACTTACCAATTATCTTACTACCCAAACGTAAACAAGTTTTTGTTACACGCCAGTTATTTAGTATGTTATTTGGCTTAACCCATTTACCACTCTCATCATGCACGAGTAATAATAGCTTCTCTCCATCATAACTGTTATCGTCTGTATTTTTCCAGTCAATAGTTGTATCAAGTCCCGTTAATCCAGAGTCATCAATGTCATACATGTTCTTCTTAGAGATCTTTGATGCTGGTACACGATATGCTAATTCAGTCTTTGGTTTATCCATACCATCCTGCACTGGCTTAAAAAAGAATGGATAATTACTAGATATAGGAACAACTTTATCAGTAAACATTTTTTTAGCATCTGCTCCTGTTTTAGATAGTATTCCAACCCTCGCATCTTTTGCAAGTGTCCCTGTATTGACACCCTCTGAAGAGCCCATGTAAGAAAACCCTGAACGTCTAATCTTTAAATAAACCATTCCAAAGCTCCTATTATCAGCCTTGCACGCCTCCCAGTATATAAAAAATATACGGTTAGCCTCACGAAAATCTGCGTTACCTACATCTATTTTTGTCCATTGAAGGTACATATAATGGGTACCTGTAATGTATGTAGGTGTTCCATTATTGTAGAACCAATAACCGTTCTCACGACGATCAAACTCAGACTCTATATAGTCTACCCACTTTGATTTAAAATCCTTAGGAGATTCATTCCACTGAAATATAGATTTTATCTTATTTAACTGGTTGGGATATTCATAAATCTCCCAGTATTGATCTTCTTTCTTTGAGGATCTCTTATAAACATCAGAAGGTTCTGAAGGTAGACCTATATTTATATTGTTTATACTTATAACCTCCCCAACAGTTCCATCCCTAGATATAACCACAACATCATACTTTTCGTTGTAACCATACTCAAAAGTCTTAGCCTTGTTCTTTCGCTTCAACACAGCTGAAGGTATAATGTCAACTACCTTATATAAGTCCTTATTTAGCTCTTCTTTCTGCAAAACTATTCATGTTTTTAGTTGGTGTCTCAGATTCATCTATTAAAGATTTCTCAGCCTCAATTCTAGATAGTATCTCAAATGCATCAAATATAGCAAGCTTTTTAGTTGCCGCTGCGTTCTTTAACTTGTCAGCCGCTAGTTCATCATCCTCTCCATATTTTATTATATGTTCCTCAGCTACCTTTATTAACTGTTCAACAGCCTTGTGGCCTGCCTGAATTATTCTTAACTTAGTTTCCTTTGAATTCATATGATCTTTTTTAAAAAACAAACCTGTATTAATCTTGCATCATTCCCCGTACCAAAGTTATGTATAGAATTTCTAGAATGCTTTACATGTGAAGGAAATATGATAAGAGAATTGTACTTTGCTTTACATATCAAAACCTCATTGTTATCTTTATCGTATATTGTTGTTCCGTATCCACTTGGATACGTTTTATTCAAATATAATACAGCGGTTAAATCACCCATCATCTCATCTGTGTGAATAAAGTTAGGCTCTTCCTGATTCAATGGAGATTTTCTAACAAAGTTCAATACAGGGTAGTAATCCTTGTACTTAGTTGAAAGAAAATCAACTAGTTCATCTAAACCTCTCTGGCTAACATTTTTAAATAGATCGTCTCCAACTTGAATATCTTCAAAGCCGTTATCTATTATGTCAAAAACATAACCATCTATGTCTTTTATTACATTTTCATATATAGATACATTCATAACTTCATTGTTATACTGCTAGTAAATACCCTATATAGTTTCTCTCCTTCAATATCAAATTCGTACTCACTATCAGGTTTAAAAGATACTAAATCCCCTTCGTTTACACCTAAAGATAATAATTTATTATTTGTATATTTTATAACACCAACAAGCGGTTGTTCAACTCCAGGTACGTGTAAGTAGAAATCTTCCTTAGGAACAGGCTTGACAAAGCAAAATTTATCCTCAGCCTTCCACTCATCATTATGTTTATACAAGAAATACTGGTAGTCATCAACAAGAAATAGATCATCCTTAAAGAAGCTCTTACCGCTCTTTTGACGACCCTTCATGTCATTATAATATTTGAAAACATTGTGGTGTACTATAATAGTATCTCCAGGCTCGATTTCGCCTTCATATCCTATAGGCGTCTCTACTACTTCGGCATATCTATTAGATACGGTATGATCCTCCTGAGATGTGCTGGTTATAAAGTCAATACCACCAATCTCTTTTACGTTGTCATACCTTCTACCATTGTACGGGCGTACAATAAAGTTAAAGGGTGATTTCATTTATTTAATTTACGAGCCGCAACCAATACAATCTATACTAGAATCTGTTGGCTTAACTCCATTTAATTTCATTTCAATATTATGAATCTCATCGGCAATTTCCATTTGCTCAATAAAATCATCAGTAGCTGACTTCTTTGCTCTAAGAGTTTCTAGAGCTGTAATCATTTCATCTTTAGTCATGCTAAAAATTAATATTATATTCAATTGAAGCAGGCATGTTCTTGTTAAATTCTTTCCATAGAACAACCTCATCTTTTCTTTCTATCCAAATCTTATATGAATCCTTGTCAGAATCATACTGGATTAAATGTATAATATATTCCTTATTTAAAACCTCTTGGCCGACTATGTAATGCATTGCACTTGATTTATAGTCCGCACCAAGAGAAATCTTTCTTATTTCCATTAAGTTAATCTTATCTGCACTATATTTCCGTTTCTGTAAAGCTCACCTATGGCGACGCCTCCGGCTGCTGCTGCTGTATCATCTGCGTAAGATGATGAAGCGGCTAATGCATTCATTAAAATTTTAGTTGAATCGCCACCTAAGGCTATTGTATCTGCGGATGTTACCGTTGCGTTCTTACCTATAGCTACAGAACTTGCCCCAGATGATCTAGCGGCATCTCCTAAAGCTACAGCCTTATCAGCCTCTGCTACAGAAGTATGACCTATAGATACCGTTCCTTCTCCTAAAGAGTAAGCATCGTTACCTAGAGCTACACCACCTTGGTGATCTCCTCTGAAAGGTGTTGCCTCTTCAAATACTACTAATTCACCCTGAATTGGTCGTATACCTGGTGCTGCTACAGTTAAAGTTGCTGAGTTATTTCCGTTATCAGTAAATGTTAATACCTCAATTCTAGGGTCTGGAACATCAAGGTTCTCTCCATATCTCATGAATAGTCCAGCCTCAACTGTTCCTACAATTCCCTCTATATCAAACGTAGTTTGGTCGTTAGGGAATGTTGCAACTAGCTTAGCAGCCCCAAAGTTTCCAGCCGATGCATTGTGACCTAAAGCAACCGCTCCGTCACCACCAGTAGCACTAGTGTGTCCACCTGCGAATGAGCTCTGACCTAAAGCTAATGACTTATAGTTAGCGGCCATAGCGTGTCTACCAGCTGTGTAAGTACCTTTACCTAATGTTACAGAGAACTCTCCGTCAGTTACGCTTTCGTATCCAAGAGCGAAAGAATAATCTGCCTTAGATGTTGATCTAGTAAACGCAATTGACTCTAATCCCTGTGTATCGTTATTTAATCCTATACCCACACTATTTACACCTGTTCCGTGCTTAAGCAATGAGTCTGTTAGTACTGTTCCACCTGCTCCCCATAGAACACCAAAGTTCTCAGTACCAGATCCTGTTACGTTGTTTGGTATTAATCCAGATAGATCTACCCATTGAACCTGTGACCCAGTAGATGTTAATATTTGACCTGAAGTACCTACGCTATCAGATGTATCTTTTATACCGTCTCTAAATTTACCAGTCCCTAATACCTGTAACTGTTGCGAGTAATTCGGTACTGGAGCTCCTATATATAAAGAGGCTCCGTTTACGCCAGTTCCAATGAAAGTTACACCACTAAAATTGTCTTTATTAATATTGAAGTAAGTATTACCACCATCTGTTGCTTTAAATCCAGCCTGACCTTCAACCGACACTTTATGTGATGGATTTGTAGTCCCTACACCCAGGTTTCCAGTGACCGTATCAAGGCGCATGTATTCTAAGAAATTGCCTTTTTTCCATACAAATTTTGCAGAAGGAGTTGCTGGGACAGGGTCGTCTATATCAAATACGCCTAAGCTACCGCTAGTTGGATGAGGTTTAAAGAAAATAAACGCATCTCCATATCCAAGTGATTCTAAAATAAGACTTGATTTATTTCCTTTTAAATGTAATTCAGTTGTTAAATTTGATGTCCCATACGCTAAAGTGTCTATCGTAACACCTCCATCTGCATCAACAGTCAAAGATGAATCTCCTAAAGTATCCCCGTCTGGCGTCCAAAGCGGAACCGTGTTAAGCGTTCCAGATCCACCTACGGCGCCTGAGCTTGATATGTCAAATTCAATAGTAGTTGCAACTCCTGGATCTTGATCAAATGTAACCCCTGTTCCAGCTTCAAATCTATAGCTAGTTGTGGTAGCATCAGATCCAACTAATTGTAAATCAGTATATGTAGCTGCCTGAGTATTATTTAATGAATACGTTGTGTTAGCGGCTCCGCCTGTTGCAGCGATTGTAATATTATTGCTGCCATCGTCCGTAAGCGTTATACTGTTTCCAGCTACAAGCGTTACTTCTGATTCAGTTACATCACTTCCTGTTAAATTAATTTCCACATCTGACGCCGCTTGTTGAGAAGATATAGAGTATGTAGTATCACCATCTTGGTCCTGCCATAGAAGCTCACTTGCTGCGTTTGCCACTAATATTTGGCCATCTGTACCTAGGGTTTGATTGCTATCCTTTACAACGCTATTAATTACTAATGTTGAGTTTATTGTTGTTGTGTCTGCAGTAGCGTCACCTAGTATTATATTTCCAGAAGCTGTTAGTGTCCCTGTAGATCCTGCGTTTATGTTTGTTGCTGTTACGGTGTCCGCTCCCAATCCACCAGTAGTTATAGACCCAGCCCCTAGTGTTGTTTGCGATGGCCCTGCTGTAACCCCTACTTGTATTTCTATCCCGTTTGGTTTTGTGAACATTATAGAATTACCTATAGCTGTACCATCTGGTGTAAACTTAGGTATATATTCTACCGTACCAGATCCTGTAATATTGTTTGGTACAAGCGTTGAGAAGTCTTGCCAAGATGTTTGAGTTCCCGTTGACGTTAACAACTGGTTAGCTGTTCCGTAGCTATCTGAAGCATCTTTTAATCCTTCTCCTACTGAGATATCATTCTCAAATGTAGCTACCCCTGTAAGATCTAAATTACCTACAATTCCCACATTTCCGCTTATTGCGGTAGAATTTACGGTAATATCAATACGTGTACCTGCAGCATTTTGAGTAATTAAGGAATCACCTATAGCTGTTCCGTCGGGCGTAAACATTGCTATTGTGTTTAACGTACCAGATCCTGTGATGTTATTTGGTACAAGCGTTGAGAAGTCTTGCCAAGATGTCTGAGTTCCCGTTGACGTTAATAGCTGGTTAGCTGTTCCTGATGCACTAGTGCCATCTAGTAAAGCCCCTGTAATACCTAAACCACCAGTAACCGTAATAGTTCCCGTGTCATAGGTCATTATAGAATCACCTAAAGTATCCCCGTCCGGAGTCCAGATAGGGATTGTGTTTAGTGTTCCAGACCCATCAACAGGGTCTAATTGATTTTCTATGTAAGTTACTAACGAACCAATTGAGTAGTTTTTAGTCCTACCAAAATTTGGACCTGGTAAGCCGTCAGTACCAATTACTTTATCGTCATCGTTAATCGTCGAGTCTAGCTCGTAATTCTTGATCTTTGTCATCTATTTCACCTGTTGAGATGTTAATGCTTGCATCTCCATAAGTCTCATTTAATTCAAGCTTAAACTCATTTAGCTTGGCATCTGCATCGCTGAATGAATGTAAAATTGAATGCTTCTGAGTCTCTAAAAGACCTAAGTCAGTAACAATTTTGTTTAATCCTTGTACAAGACCCTGAAGCTTCTCCAGTTCTTGCTCTGTAATTTTTTTTGACATTTAATTTGAATTTATTATTTGATGCAAATATACAAATTAATTTTCAATTGTCAACGTAATAGATGTAGGTGTTATTTTAGCTTGTATTTGATGAGCAATAGATTCCTCTATAGAAGAAACTTGTTCCTCGCCAATAGCTATTTTAGTCCAAGCCACAACCTCATCATTTGTCAAGTCCTTAAAAGGAATGAAGTTAGTGATATCACTAATATCCAATATCTGAGTACCAATGCTTGTAGCTGAATAAACTACACCTTCTTGTTCTGTAGTTCCTTTTGCTATCCAGTGTACATTATACACTACGTCCGAGTTATCTCCATTTACAGGATAAACGTCTACTGTTTTGCAATTCCAATCGTAAGTTATCATAATTTTTTAATGCAAAGATACAATTTATTTTGATGGTACAAAGTTGTATACCGTTCCACCTATATTTACTTCTAATCTGTTAGCCTTAGGGTTAAACGCTATGCTAGTTACATTACTTAAATGGCTATTGCCATCAGCTCCGTTTTTTCCATTAGAACCATTAGCTCCAGCTGCACCAGTTGCACCCTGTGAGCCTGTTGCTCCTGTGTCTCCTTTTGGTCCTTGCGCACCTTGCACACCTGTAGCGCCTGTGTCACCTTTAGGTCCAGGTGTTAAAGATATATCTTCAAGCTCTTTTTCTAGTTCAGCTACACGTTTTACTAGTAAGTCAATATAGTTAATACCCTTTACTCCATCAGCTCCTACGTGCACTAGCTCAGGGTAATCATTTTCTAAATCCTCTACTAATACACCATATCTTTTTCTATCACCATCTCCTTCTTTATATTTATATTCTTTAAACTGGATTGTTTTAGCTTTGCTTTTATCAATGTTAGATATGTCTTTCTTTTTATCTGTCTGCGATGTCTGCACAAGGTTAACACACGTTACAGTGCCATTGACTTGTAAATTTTGAGTAAAACTTGCTGGAGCTCCATAAAATATAGTATTACCACTAGTTGTGCCATTTATAAATATACCACCAAAAGCAGTAAACATCTTAAGATTACCCATTTCAAAACTAGTACACCCTAAGCTTCCATTAACATCAAGTTTCTTGCTAGGGCTAGTCGTTCCAATACCAACTCTCTCACTTGTGTCTATTGTAATTGTTCTAGTAGCATCTCTAGCTATAGATATACAATCATTTAGCGTGTTATTTGTAACACCACCTATTTCAACAGTTGTGCTTCCATCGTCAAAAGAAAAGTGAGCTCCATAAGCAGTGTTACTAGGATCCTCTATTTTTAAACCATCAGTGTTGCCTATTCCTATACCTCCTATAGTTAGTTTCTTCGCTGGACTAGTTGTTCCAATACCAACGTTGCCTGAGCTTCCAATTATACTTATTCTATTTGTTCCAGAGGTATTATTAGGTATACCTCCTGAATTTACTTGAAACGTTCCGTTTGAATTAAATAATGCAAATCCTTCAGATGCTGTGTTTGTAGTGAAAAACAATCTTCCACTTTGACTAGCATTACTGGCAGACTGAGATATATCAATACCATTAACACCCGTTGAGCTTACCTCTAAGCCTGTAGAAGGAGTCGTTGTTCCAATACCAACTCTGTTATTGTTATCTAACGTCATTGTGGTGCTTCCAAGTGCATTAAATTTTAAATCAATATAACTACCTACTATAACTAGCTCATCACCAACGGCGTCTATATCACCTAGTTTAAATGTAGTGTTATTGTCTGGCACTACTTCAAAAAAGCTATCACCTGAGTCAGTGACTTTAAGTGCAGCTTCTGTGTTTGAGCTTCTACCTTGAACCTCTAGTGTTGCTCCAGGGCTAGTTGTTCTAATCCCCATCCGCTCGTTAGTCTCATCTAAGTGTACAACTGCAGATTCCACTGTGTTTCCATCTCCAACCCATATCTTACCAGTTGTAAGGTTAGGTACGTCGTTTGTTCTAAGTATAGATGAAACAATAAGTGATCCTGAATTACCACCAGATACTTTACCAACTTTAGCTATATTCTGTATAAGACCGGTTGGCCCTGTTGGTTTTGTAAGTGTAAGACCTCCTCCAACTTTAACATATACCGTATCGTTTGAGTTAGGTGTTGCGCCGTCAATTGGATCAGTTGTTACGTTATCCATGAAGCCGCCAGTGATAACGTAACCGAAAGCGTTTATAGCTAGCGTATCATCAAGTAGTCCAACTGCTGGCATATGAGATGCGTTGCCTGCATCAGCTGGTGCAATTTCAACTGTATCAGTAGCACCAACAGTTCCAGTTATATAAACAGGTGTACCCTTATTTATTTGTGAACCTGATGTGTTTTTTGCATATATAACAACGTGCTCAGCGTTTCCAGCGTTTATTGTGCTTTGATCTACAAAGCTAAGCTGACCTGCGCCATCTGTTGTTATTATCTGATCAGCAGTGCCATCTGCGTTAGGCAGCGTATACTCATCGTTTATGTTTATATTGTTTAAAAACCTACTAGGCATAAATTAAATTTTACTGTTATCCTATTTTTTGTACTAATACTCTAACTGAATTAGTTGGAGTTGCGGCAAACGTAATTGTTACTTGAGTTGTTGATATACGATCTACATCTGCATATACAGTTTCATACGTTACCGTGTCATATAATTGAACAATAACGTCCCTTGTGTTGTAACTGTGTATTATAGTAGCTGTATCAGATATGGTATAAGATCTTGATGTAAATTCGTTTAGATCTCCAGCTAAAGTGCTCAAACCAATTTTTAGGTTAGACCCAGCTTGTTGGTCATAAAATGGTATAAAAGCTAATGCATTATTTGCTGGAGCCTGTGTAGTTAAACCGGATATATCCAAGCCAGCTGTTGCGGTTCCGCTTGCGTATGTTACCGATAAACCTTTTAGTGGGGCACCTGTGGCAGCTATAACATTACCAATACCAACCTGTGTTAAACTAGCTAAGTCAACATTGTTTTGAACAGTTGTCCAGTCCCCTAGACCGCTTGGATCATCAACTTCTGCAATAAGTACATCACCAACTTCCACTGCTTCAGTAAGAAACGTTCCAGCCGTGGTTACTGTATATGTCCAACCTTTTAATATACTATTTGGTGAAGTTGTTAAATCTGGTGTGTTTGTGGTTGCATTGTATCCACCTTGATACACTAAACCACCAACTACAGCATTATCAACATAATCTTTAGAAGCTGCGTCAGTTTGAGCAACTGGTAAAATAGGTATTGTTACTTGACCTGTAAAATTACCGGCACCTAAAACCGTTAGATCGTTTGTTATTGTAACATCATCTGGTAAACCAATGGTAACCGTTCTACCGGATTCTGCAACTTCAATTTCATTCGCTGTTCCACTGAGCGTAACAGTCTCTCCACTTGCTACAGCTGTTGAATTTGTTCCATCACTAACTGTCCACGTGTATGCTCCAGGTATAGTAGGAAAAGCAACTAAATTACCCAAACCATTTACGTAATCTGTAGTAGCGCCTGCCCAGGTAAAAGCTAAATCAGGTGTTGTTGTTGCATTAGTAACGGTTACATCTAAAGCGTCTCCAGCAGTAGAAGAACTAACACTCGTAACTGTCCCTTGAAATTGATCAGTTGAGGAAATTGTTATTGTACCTGATGCCTCTGCAATACCTACGTTTGCTCCAGCCACTAAGTCTATAGCTTGAGATTCAGCTAAACTAGTTCCACCGACTGATATTTGTCTTGGTATATCTATCCAAGTTGTACCATCATGGTACCTAGCCACGTTATCAGTACTGTTAAAGTATATTTGACCCGCTGCAGCTGTAGGGGCTGTAGATGTCACGTGTAACTTAGCGTTTTGAAGCTCGTTATCGCTAAGATTAATGTTATTTAAAAATGGTATTGCCATAATTAGTTGATATATGCTTTACCAGACTCTGCGCCGGCAAATGTTATTGTTAAATTGTTTTCGTCTATAAATGTTACATCTCCATAACCTTGCTGTCCTGTAGACAGGACCATAGTGCATGAAGGGAACTTGTTTAAGTTGTGTTGTACGGTCCATGTAGATGATGCTACTGACTGATTAAACACAAAATTTTTGTCTGCATTGTCTTCAAACTGAAGCAAAGATACAAAATAATCATCATCCTCTTGCACAGAGCCATTACCTGAAACAAAAGTTAATGACGCATTGTAAAAAGATGTTTCTGTTAAATCTTGTTCAAATGAGACTAATTTGTAATAAGCAAAAAAGTTTGAATTACTAGCCTTCTGTATGATTATAGTACCCCCAATCATTGACTTGATAAAATCAACAACATAAGGACCGTTTTTAGAACTCTCACTGAAAACTAAATCACTTATTGAAGAAAAAGGTACTGAAGCACCTATTTCAGTTGGAAACGAAAAACTGCCAGCAGCTCTTGTTTCACCTAACGCAACTGTATCGTAAAAATACAACAGTGTGTTAGACATATCAATAAAAGCGTTCTCATTATAGAAGTCAGCTAGTCCAGATACAGAAAAGTTCTTAGTCCTGTTTGACTGGTCAGAGTCAGAACCAATCCACTTATCAGCGCCGCTGATATTAGTATCTATTGGATAATTCTTAATTTTTGTCATCTACTTTCTATTTTGTGAACTTGTACCATAGTAGTACGCAAATATATTGCTAATAACAACACCCTCTATCATACCCATTAGGTGCACAAAAAGATCATTGTCTAAAACTGCTGGCTCATACACAACAGCATATATTACAAATATAAAAGAAAACAATCCAGTAAGCCCAGTTGCCAACATCATTAAGTCTTGACCACCAGCTTTCTTTACCTCTACCTCTCTGTTTCTAGCGGAATCTCTATCCTTGATCTCAAGCTCATACATTGACTTAACCTGATCCAATGCAAGGGCCTTGTCAGCGGGAGATATGCTCTCATCTTTCTGTATAAGATTCTTAACCATACCTAATACACCTGCGTCTGGTAATAAATCACCCGCCACATCTAAAATGTTAGGGGCAATTTTACCTAAAAACTTGCCTAGCTTAGTATCTTTAAATTTTTTTTTCATATATCACTGGTTTTATCCCACCTAGCACGATGTCCTCTTATGTCCATATGTGTAAACGTGTTGTAACGACCAACACCCCCCATAAGAATCTCTCCATTATCCATTAATGCCTCAATAATACCAGCTACCTCATGAGGCTCAACCTCTTCTATCTGCAGGTCTGCCGCTAAACCAAGCAAATGCATTGATTTTGAAACACCGCCAACCGCCTTATTGTGTTTAGGGCACCTGTAAGCGTTTGTTGGAGTAAAAGGTACATCAAATATGTCCCTGAGCTTTTGGAGCTCTCCAGCAAGCTTAATTACGTTGCTGTAGACGTCATCTGGCATCTCGCAACCACATTTGCACTCAAACTCATGTTTTTTAAAGTTCTTTGTCATTCTTTTGTTTATATGTAGAGTATATTTTTTGAATAGTATAAACTATAGAGGCCAGAAGAAGTATTACCTTCAAGCTGTTCTCAACTTGCGTGAAACTTATGCCCAATGTTAATGAGTTAAATATTGCTAATCTTAAATCGTTCGGGCTCATTTTGAGTATGGGAATAAATCATTTAACTTCTTTCTTCTTCCCTCACAACCGCAGTCGCCCTTTGATACCTTCTTAACGAAGGACTGTATGCCTGTAGCCGCTGTAACTTTAGCCACCGTATCGCCTAATCCTTTACTTTTTGCCATTTTTCTTTCTTCCTTTACGTTTAGCTCCGCCAACAGCCTCGAAAACGTCACCAGACTGTTTCGCTAGGTTTTTTGCAGCAGATTTTACATCTTTTAACTCTTCCTTAACATTTTCAGCCCTACTAAGTAAGTCTTCCTTAACATCTTGAGCTAAATCTTCTAATTCATCTGGAATAAAGTTGCCATTAACATCCGTAAGCTTGTTTAGCTTGTATGTTAAAAGCAAAATGATGAATAAAACTAATACAAATATTATATACGCCATAATTAATACTTTCCTTTTTTAGATTTAGGGCTTGATTTTGTTGAGCCGCCCTCTCCAGCCCATAATTTTTTACATGCCCAGTAACGAGCCGTTAGTTTATTAGTAGCAGATGAGCACTTATGACGGGCCTTAAATGATTTCCTAGCCGCTGCGGAATAGTTATGTCCATATCCAGAGGCCCCAAAGTGAATTAACTTCTCCTTGCCACCTGAACAGGCCTTAACCATCTTTTTTTTTCCAGCCCTGTCGCTTTTTTTAACGACATTACACTTCATCTTAGACTTATCTGCCATACTATTTATTTTTTATCGACTATACAGCCCTCTAATTCCTTCATCTTTAGTTTTAAATCACTAATATCTTCAATCGCCTTTTCTACGTACTTCTCTATGTACATTAACCGTAAATTTTGCTCAGCATCATCAGGTAGCGCTCCCATCTCACCTCTGGGCCATTTAATCCTAAACTCAGAGTTCATCTCAAGCTCAGACTCAACACGCATAAGGTCTACATTCATTTGCTGAATCTTTCCCACTAACGTAAAATAAACACCAGCTATTGATAATAAAGCGAAACAAATAGCAACTATGGTTTTTGCGTTAACATTAAAACTAGTCTCTTCGCTAAGCTCTTCCATTCCTTATATTTTTTGTCCTCTTACCCATGCCTACACGTTTTTTCTCTGAAACGGCCTTTTTTTTCTTGACAGAACTCATCTGAGACCATGTAACAGGTGTTCTAGACGAAACACGCCTTGATGGTCGGCACTTCTTTACCTTATCACCATCCTTAGATCCACAAGGATTACCATCCTGGTCCGTCCACTTCTCCTTGAACCAACGCTGTAATGATGCACCCTTTGCTGTTTTTCTAACTGCCATTACTTCTTAGCCTTTGCCTTCCTACACTTCGCAATCGCACCGCTTGCATACGCACTTGGGAACACCTTGTACTGGCGCTTCACCTTGTGGTAACAACTGTCCTTTACGCTCTTCTTTTTCTTTGCCATACTTACACGTGCACACCTTGCACTTACATTTACCCACTAACCTCTTGCCCTTTTGTCGCCAGGCGTGTTCTTTTTACTGCCCCTATTTTTAGACTGGGACTCAAGTCTTGGTTTCTTGCCAGAATGATGAGAAACATCTAACTTATCACCGTTTCCATACGTTCCAAAGAGCCTGTTCAGCCTATTCAGTTCGACTCTGCGCTTACTTTCACCCTTTTTTTTATTGAAAAGCTTCTGATAAGCGTTCTTCTTCTTTCTGGCGTCGGGATTATCCCTATAATATTTTGCTGACCTACTTAAGCCCATCCTTTAATGAGTTGTAAATCATTGCTTTCTTAATCATTTTAGACGTTTCTTCAGCCATTTTAGAGGCCTTCTTAAACTCAATGATCTTATCGATACCTGTTTTAGTATTTTTTACCATTTTTCTTAGTTGTTTTAACTTTACTTTTGGATTTGGGAGCCGTTTTAGGCCTCATGTACTTTATTTTTCCTTTTAACGGCATAACTTTTTGTTTGATGCAAAGATAGAGAAAAATATTATCTTTGTTATAATGAAAAAAAGAAAAATGAGGCGCAAATATGAGCGCAAAATCAAATCAAAAGGGTACGACGAAATAATACGTACCAATTACGACAGGAAACAACC